>TARA_R110000868_G_scaffold348392_5_pt1 | contig 24514 bp, 18 predicted proteins | sample TARA_R110000868 | Tara Oceans TARA_R110000868 (sample SAMEA4397489) | marine metagenome | biome: Polar Biome; feature: [SRF] surface water layer (ENVO:00010504); material: water (ENVO:00002006), including particulate matter (ENVO:01000060) such as... | depth 5 m | reverse complement strand
ACAGACGTTACAAGACTTGGATTACAGGTTCAGCAGGTGGAGCAGAGACTTCTAGCTTAGATGCTATGGAGGTTCACTTCTTATCTGAAAGAGCAGTATGTACTCTAGGTGCAAACAACTTCTTCTTATTCCAACAATAAGCAGAAAAATTATGGGGGGAGGTTAATTCCTTCCCCCTTTTTTTTAAATCTAATCTAATTTTTATTATAATGAAAAAAACACAATCAAAGTTTGTTGACAAACAATATAAGTTAACAAAAGCCGTAGCACCACTTTCCTTTATGCTACCAACAAGAAACAACAAAAGATCTCCTTTAATGTATTTCGATGAAACCACGGGTGTAAACCGTTCACTTCGTTATGCAAGAAACCAAAAATCTCCATTTGAAGATGAGCAAGATGGCAATGCTATTGTCGAGCCTGTTATTTTTGAGGATGGATTTTTATATGTACCAAAGGAAAACCAAATTTTACAATCCTTTCTACACTACCACCCTTATTACGGTAAGAAATTCGTAGAGGTAGATGAGGCTAAAGATGCAGAAGCAGAAGTAGCTATTTTAATGATTGAAGCAGATGCTATGGTTGAAGCAAAATCATTAAGCCTAGACCAACTTGAAAACGTATCCAGGGTGTTATTCAACACAGATACGTCTAGGGTCTCTACTGCTGAACTAAAACGTGATATACTAGTATATGCACGAAACAATCCTCAAGACTTCTTAGAAGTGGTTAATGACCCTGAGTTGAAGATTATGGGAACTGTTCAAAGATTCTTTGATGCAGGGCTTTTAAGCTACAGAAAAAAGGGGGCAGAAGTATGGTATAGTACACCAACAAACAAAACAAAAATGCTTAATGTCCCATTTGGTTCAGAAGGCTTAAACATAACTGTTCAGTTTCTACAAAGTGACGATGGTCTAGAACCTCTAAAGCATTTGGAAACGCTACTAGATAGTTAGATAAACAATTTTTAAGATTAATTAGAGGACCTCTTCAAAACGAAGAGGTCTTTTTTTTTTACTTATCTTTGTACAAAAGTATTACAGATGATAAACTCAGTTAGACAAACGGTAATGTCCGTACTGAATAAAAATAATTATGGATATATCTCTCCGTCTGATTTTAACTTATATGCTAAACAAGCACAGTTAGATTTATTTGAAAATTATTTTTATTCTTACAATTATCAATTATTAAAAGAAAATGCCCGACAATCAGGATCGGGTCTTGCTGATATTACCAAAGGTATTGAAGAGGTTTTAGATTGGTTTTCTGTTACAAAGCCTTTAAAACAAGATGGATCAAACCTGCCTTATTATTTTTTACCGTCTCAGACGACAACAAATGATGACTATGCTTTAATTAATAAAGTATTAATTTATACTAAGCCCCTGGTTATTAACGGTTCCACAACAAGTACTAATGGGGGTGCAACTAAAGTAGCGGATACGTCTCAGGATTTTGTAGCAAGCGGTGTTCGTGTAGGTGATATCGCATCTACCGTAACAAATGGTATTACATATAATACAATTATTACTACTGTAGACCCAAACGGTACTGAGTTACTTACTAGAGCAACTACTGCAAATGTTTGGAATGCAATCGGTAAAACTTATACTATCTACTCAAAAGCAGATATTCAAGAAGCAGAAAAGGTTAGACATAGTAAAATAACTATGTTAAACAATTCTTTGTTAACCGCTCCAACGTTGGGATACCCCGCATATACACAGGAGTCGGCAACACTAGATGCTTACCCTGAATCAATTAATAATATTGGACAGGTTGTAGCACAATACTTTAGATATCCTTATGTGCCTAAGTGGACTTTTATTACATTAACAAATGGAGAACCTGCATTTGATGCGGGGCAACCTGATTATCAGGACTTTGAGTTGGCAATTGATGATGAGGTTCCATTGATTATGAAGATTTTACAATACGCAGGTATGTCTATTAGAGAAATTGCTGCGGTTCAATTTGCTCAACAAGGAGAAGCAAAAGCTGATCAAGAAGAAAAATAAATTATGAGTTATATAACGCAATATCAGTATTACGAAAACGGAGGCACAAACCCCGAAAATGAAAATTGGGGTTCATATCAATACGTTTCGCTAGAAGACATAGTAAATAACTTTATGTTAATGTACTATGGCAATCATAGTTTAATAAACAACGAGCCTAGATATAAAATATTATTTCACGCAAAACGTGCAATTCAAGAGTTGAATTACGATGCGTTTAAAGAAATAAAAATTTTAGAACTAAGCGTGTGTGATAGTTTAAGATATATACTCCCTTCTGACTATGTTAATTGGGTTAGAATCTCTCAATATAGAGAAGGTTTATTATACCCACTTAGCGAAAATATTCAAACCAATTGGTCATCTGCTTACTTACAAGATAATAATTGTAGGATATTGTTTGATGAAGATGGGACTGCATTAAAGCCTGAATTTTCTACTGTAGATTGGGATAGGATTAACGGTACTGCTCAGTCAATATATCTTAATGATCAAAACGAATTATTTAACGGAAGATCAGGGTGGAATATTGATGGATATTGGTATTTTGGAACTGAGTTTGGATTAAACACGGAAACTGCTAATGCAAATCCTACGTTTAAAATTGACCCTAAAGGTGGTGTAATAAACTTTAGTTCAGGTATGTCAGGTGAGTTGTGTGTTTTGGAATATGTTTCTGACGGAATGGAGAATGGAGATAATTCAAAAGTTACAGTAAATAAGTTATTCGAAAATTTTATATACGCTTATATAGAACACGAAATTTTAAATTCTAAAGTTGGTGTTCAAGAATATGTAGTAGCAAGAGCAAGGAAAAACAAATCAGCATTACTTAGAAATGCAAGAATTAGAATTAGTAATATTCATCCTGGCAGATTGTTAATGAATTTAAGAGGACAAGATAAGTGGCTTAAATAATACTATGGCAAATCTAACGAGAAACTTTACCAAAGGTAAAATGAATAAGTCTGTTGATGAGCGTATTTTACCGCAAGGTGAATACCTCGATGCATTGAATATTCGAATGGGTTCTACAGAGAACTCAGAGATAGGTGTTGTCTCAAACTCAAAAGGTAATACAAAGCTTACGGGGTTAACTTACAATGGCTATTCTTTATCTTCAAGTGCAAGATGCCTTGGTGCGTTTGAAGACGGTGCTGATGAAACTATTTATTGGATGGTGCACGATCCAGGTTTTGAAAGCCCAGGATCTCCCGCTACAGGTATTGTAGATATGATAGTATCATATGATGTGAAAACACTAATCGTTACTTATCACGTTATTAGTGTAAATGATGGGGGGAATTTAAAAACAACTTTAAACTTTAATCCTGAGTTTTTATTTACAGGTATAGATAAGATTGAGAATTTGTTGTTTTTCACAGACAACTATAATCCTCCTAGAAAAATAAATGTCACAAAAAACTATCCTTCTCCAACTGCATCTTTTATAGATGGATTTGCTTATAACGATATATTAGTAATTAAACAACCTCCCGTATCATCACCTGAAATTACATTAATAAGAACAGGGAGTGAAGATAACTACCTAGAAGAAAGATTTATATGCTTTGCATATAGATATAAATATGATGACGATGAATATTCAGCAACGTCACAATGGTCTGAGGTTGCCTTTAGTCCTAAGCCATTCTTGTTTTCTCCTGATTCATATCTGAATGAAGGAATGGTTAATGCTTTTAATACGGCAGAGGTTACGTTTAATACAGGTGGACCTTTGGTATTAGGGATTGATTTGTTATTTAAAGATGCAAATTCTCCTGTTATAAAAGTTATTGAGAAACTTGTAAAAACAGATCAAGGATATTCTAATAACCAAGAGGTTACATATTCATTTAGTAATAGTAAAATATTTACAATACTTCCTGAATCAGAAATATTAAGACTATATGATAATGTCCCTAGATTTGCAAGGGCTGAAACCTTAATGGGCAACAGACTGATCTACGGAAATTATGTTGAAGGTTATAATTTAATAGACTACAATAACAACCCTGTAAGATTTGACTATAGAACAGAAAAAGTTCAAGTAGATTTTGGGGAAGAAGAAGTTGAAGATACTTTCTCTAGTGGTCAGTATAGTATTCAAGGAGCACAAACAATTGGTGACTCAGTAGTTGATTTAAACTTGTCAGGACTTGATTTAGTTCAAGGAGCATCATTGGCATTTTCTTTTTCTTTTGAGCACGTTAGTTGGAATGGAGATACTCCATTACCTACCGAAGACAACCCAACATTTTCAGTTGACTTTGCGGTAACATTACCGTCAGATTACGCTTCTGTTTATGAATTTGCAACAAGCGATTTTTTTGTTAATTTAATTGGTAGCACAACAACTATAAAGCCTGTTTCAGGTGGTGTTGGAGTAGAGACATCTTGTGATGGAACAACAATGACAGATATTTTTAACTGTCAACCATTACAGACAATTGAGACTTATACCAAATATGTTAGTGGTATTAGTTTGGGTGGTCAGCCAATAAATATAATCTCAACCCCTGGTAGTACACAGATTTCATTTCAGTTTCCTGCAGTTCAGTACGCAGATGATATTGATGTACCAACAAAGAAAGTAACTGAATATTTTAAAATAAGCTTTACAGATGTATCCTATCAAAAGGTAGGAAGTGGAGTAAGTCTTCATAGTAATAGAGGATATGAAGTTGGTATAGTTTATATGGATGAGTTTAATCGTGCAACACCTGCATTGGTTAGTCAGTATAACACAGAATTTTTTGGATGTAGTTCTTGTTCTACAAAGAACAGTATTAACGTCAATATACCTACAACACAGGTAGCACCTGTATGGGCTACTAATTATAAGTTTGCAATAAAGCCTGATAAAGAGTCATACGAAACAATATACGCTAATGTATATTTTACGAACCCTAAGACAGGGATGACATTCTTTTTATTAGAGGGTGAGAACTCACAAAAAATTACTGACGGTCAAAGGCTTATTGTGAAAGCTGATTCTGATGGTCCTGCTCGTAAATGTATTTTTACCACAGTACTAGGGAAAAACGCAGAAACTGCTGACTTTTTTGAACTTCCAAGCGATAGTGGTGAGGAAGGTGATTTTGTCCCAATTCCTTCGGGGGTTTATATGAGATTAAAAGCAAATAATTTTTCAGCAGAACAAACTGAAAATGCAATTGTACAACCAGGACGAAGAAGCACAACTGCAGATAGAGCGGATCATTATCCTTTAGTTAAATATCCCCTCAATCTTGCGGGAACAGATTCTAATAATCCAACCTGGACTTATGTTGATTATACAGTACCTGCGGGATCAAGAATAATAATGGAGTTTGATTTCGAAAGAGAAGGTGGTGGTGATGGAAATAATAGTTGTGAGAAAAGAACGTATAAGTTAGAATTAACGCTAACTGCTTCTCAGGACTATGACAACTTTATGGATTGGTGGAACGGAGACAACGTCTCTTCGCAACTAGATAGCGGTGTAGCAAACGTTGGAGGTGACGGATGTGATATTGAGAATGAATACCTTCCCACTCTTGCGGCATTTCAAAACGATATACCTCAAGACCTATGTACCAACTATTACAGATTCTATAGAAATACCACTACCAATGAACTGATGTTGCTAACTAGAGGTACTAGAGCGTGTGAAACGGCATCTTGGAGAAAAAACAGAAGGTCTAAACTTAAAGTTGATATAACCGTATTTAGAGCAGAGAATATTATAATATTTGAGAGTGAGCCTTTAGATGCAGCACCTGATATTTGGTATGAAGGCTCTCAGAACTTTGGTGTAGTTACAAACGATACAACCTGCCAGGTAAATATAAATGTAGCGGCAGCAGAGCCTAACGCTTTAGCCTTCAACTACACAACACCTTCAGGTCAAGTTGCTCAGGTAATCGTAGAGCCTGACACGGCTTCTGTTGATGGCTCTGTAGATGTTATTGCTGAGTGTGGTACTGTAGTGGTATCGTCTTCAACACCTCCTGTAGATCCTTTAAACGTACAACTTACATCGTTACCTCTTGAGAGGGGGTCTCACCTGGCAAATGTTCAGAATCAAGTCTTAGCGACAGGTCAACAAGGAATTGTTAGTTTAGATTTTTCTAATTGTTTTTCTTTTGGAAACGGAACTGAAAGCTATAAGGTCAGAGATAGTTTGTTAGGAAAGGATTTTAATCTTGGTAACAGAGTAACGTCTACATCAGATTTAGATTATGAGGAAGTGCGTAGATCAGCAGATTTAACCTATAGTGGTATTTATAATGACGAATCAAACGTCAATAGATTAAATGAATTTAATGGTGGATTATTAAACTTTAAACCACTAGAAGAATCATTTGGTCCTGTTAATAAATTATGGGCTAGAGAAACAGATATTCTTTGTTTACAAGAAGATAAAATATCATATGTATTAGCGGGCAAAAACATACTAACCGATGCAGGTGGAGGAAGCACTTTACTTAGTGTGCCTGAAGTATTAGGTACTCAGGTTGCAAGAGTAGAGGAATATGGTATTAGCAATAATCCTGAAAGCTTTGTCGTGTACGGTGCTGATAGATATTTTACTGATGCTAAACGTGGAGTTGTAATTCAATTAAAAGGATCGTCTTATCAAAGTGATGCTCTATCTGATATATCAAGACAAGGTATGAGAACCTGGTTTAGAGATTTATTTAATGGACCTGCATTTACTACTCAAAAACTAGGGGGATTTGATCCTTATATGGATGAGTATGTATTGACATCCAACACAGAAGAGTTGCCGATAGAGGTGAATTGTGAGAATTGTGGTATAGATCAAGAGATTACATTCGTATCAGGATCACCATATCAAATATGTGTTAATGCAGGTAACCAGGTTGGAGCCGTTAAAGTAGGTTGGACTTTATCTAGTCCTTCGCCTGTCCCATTTAATGTTGAACTAACTTATAATGGAACTACTTATACCGCTCTCAATCAGACGACTTCAGGGGATTTAAGTTTTAATAAAAACCTTGTCAATACTACTGACTACACTATAAAATTTAGTGCTGCTTCTGCAGGGTCGGTTACTTGTGTGTTAAACGGGGCTTGTCCTGCAGTACAGAATGTTACATTGATTGAGGTTTGTGTTACAAATGCAAATGATTCAGGTCTATTTATCCATAACGAAAATAGATATATTGACGGAACATATGTCTCTGCACTAACCTCAAATCAAGTTGAGTTTTCGGTAGGAACTACAAACCCCGTTATATCAACCTATAGAATAGTAGCAGGTGTTCAGGGAGTGGGTAGTATACCAACAAATGGTTCTAACGTAACCTTAGCATTTAACAAGTTTGGAAATGATGATGTAGTATTTAATGAAAATCTAAACAAGTTTAGATATTTAAGATCATCTACAAATTATCCGAATACACCTAATGCGGTTTCTAATTTATTACAAGCATCAACTGCTATAAATACTAATATAACCTCAGCACCTAGTTATTATTCAGGAACTTTTCAAATGCCTGCAGGTGTTAGTGGAGACTATTTATATATTATATATGACTATAGAACACCAACAGAATTAGACTTATGTTTTTCTGCTGAGTCAGCTTCGGTAGCGTGTTGTGATTGTTCAGTAATAGGACCACCGCCACCACCACCGCCACCAGGACCTGATTGTTATGTGTATACTATTTCAACTACATCAGGTTCGGGTATTCCTTATTCATATATAGATTGTGATGGTGTGGCATCAGGGGGTCTTCTTGGAGGAGCAAGTGGTTATGATGCTGATACAGTTTGTGCCCAAGAAGGAACGGTTCAAGCAAATGGAATGAACGTATATAGAGGTGGAATATGTACCGAATAACTGAAATTAAATAATATGGCAACAATATATATAGACGGATCTACTTTAAACAACGCAACGGCTTGTTTTACTGATGCTGATTTAACCATTTGTGCACCTGCAGGATTTTATTCTGATGGTGTTACATCAAGACAACAAGTTGTAAGTGGTGGAAATTGCTACCTATTACCTGCTAGTACTTGTGGTACTTGTGCAGAAGCTTGTGGTGAGTCAATTAACGGGAGCGGAGACCAAGGGGTTTACCTTCTTGATTTAGATACAGGTGGTACTGCAACTGATGTTGGTGCGATTATAGTAACGTTTGATCCTAGAAATATACCTGACGGTGTGAAAGCAGTTTTTAATGGTACTGTATATAATAAGCTTAGTTCTCCTATATACGGGTTATTACAAAGCACTAATCCTGGCAGCCCTACATTTGTAGGAAACAATTCCTCTCAGGGTACTTGTTCAGGCGGCACACTACTAGGAACATATACTCTTAATGAAAAAGCTTATGTGGGCGGTAGTACAAATGATTTTGTAGACACAGGAAACCAACAGAGTATTACAGTAGCAGCAGGGGACGTTCAGCTTACCGCTAATGGTCCAGGCGACTGTATTATGGTAATACCAAAGCCTAATCCTTCACCTACTGTTATAAATATGACAATGATAGGTCCTTGTGGGTCAACCGTATTTGATATTGGTGTTGCCTGTCCTGTAGAGTTAACAGGGTTTTCATCTAATCCAAATAGTGGTCTTTCACAAATAGATGCCTGTGATGATGCAGCGTACACAACGTGGTATCACGTTCCTGTAAACGCATCATCTACTGCGGGTACTTCTATAAATCAAACCGATTATATTTTTCAAGATAAAAACGGACAAAACGCAGTAGCGGATGGTTGGTATAGAGCAAATGGCACAACGATAGAAGTTACGAGTGGTATTGTTACTGCAACAGGGAATGCCTGTTCTCCTAATTATATTTATTTAAGTACGGCTAGTCTAACGAGTTTATGCAGCGATTTTTGTACAACAAACTACACTACAGTAGTTCAAAAACAGGTTGAATCAAATGCCACATATTTTTCTGTAACTGATTTAGATACAATTGACGGGTCAATAATTGCTGATGGGTTTTATGCGTATTCACCATCTCCCACAGATACAAATACAGGACCATTTAGAATTATGCAACTACAAGATAACAGAGTTACAGGAATCTTCGTTTGTTTAAATAATAATTGTGTACCTCTTTAAAATAAAAATATGGCGTTACCAATAGAACATTACACGATAACATATGATGAAGGAGTCCAGGGATTCCCTTCATTCTATTCTTATAATCCTGAGTGGATGATAGGTATGAATAATTACTTCTATTCGTTTAAAGGGGGTAACATTTACCGTCATAATACCAATGATACTAGAAACAATTACTATGGTGTTAATTATAGATCTGAAGTAACCTCTGTATTTAATGATAATCCTTTAGAAAATAAATTATTTAAAACACTAAACATTGAAGGAGATGCATCGTGGGGTGCTACACTAATAAGTGATCAGCAAACAACAGGGTATGTAGATAATTCTTGGTGGCAAAAAAAGGAAGGAAGTTACTTTGGTTTTATTAGAAACTCAGGGACTGTCCCTGCTAACCAGGATCAATATCCTTTGCGATCAGTAAATGGTTTAGCTACGAGTTCAAACATAACAGTTGCAGGTAACTCAACTACTGTTGACTTTTCTACATCAATTAGTATAGGCAACATTATAAGTATTGGGGATATGGTTTATTTCGCAGTTGCACCTATTGCTCCTGCTACGGCATACGTTCCTCAATTGCTTGGACAAGTTATAAGTGTAAATCAAAATCTTGCGAGTGGTATTAACTCTGTTGTTGTAGATAATACAATAGGAGGAGCACAAACATCACCATCACCTAATGAATATATTTTATATATAAAAAATGCAGTTGCAGAATCTCACGGAATACTAGGACATTATGGTCAATTCACGCTAATTAATAATTCAACTAGCAAAATTGAACTAGTAGCATTAGAATCTGAAGTTATGAAATCTTTTCCTTAGAATTTAGTATCTTTGTTGTAAATGATATTTAACATTAGACCACTTAATTCAGAGGATTATGATGCCACTTTAGTAGATTGGTGGGGATCTTGGGGGTGGGATGCACCTCAAAAAGATTTTTTACCTGACAATGGTACGGGTGGAATGATGATATTGGATGGAGATATTCCTATTTGTGCAGGGTTTATATATGTAACAAACTCTAGTGTAGCTTGGATTGATTGGATAGTTTCTAGTAAAACCTATAGAAAGAAACCTGAGAGATCAGATGCGGTTGTTTTATTAGTGGATACACTAACACAACTTGCAAAAAATAGTGGTGCTAGTTATTGTTATGCTTTAATAAAGCACAAAGGTTTAATGCAAACGTATGAAAAACTAGGATATGTTCCAGGAGACTCATACACACAAGAGATGATAAAAAAAATATAATATGGCAATAGCAACATCAACGGCATTACTAATTGGAGCGGGAGTCTCGGCAGCAACAAGTGCGGGGTTGTCCTTTTCACAAGCCTCAAAACAAAGAAAAATTCAGAAGCAAGCCGAGCGTGAAGCTGATGAGGCAATGGCTGATGCAAGAGGAAGGTTAGGCGTAAACTTTGCTGAGGATCAGTCTATAAAAAAAGAAGCATACGAACTAGAGCGTGAAGCTAATTTAGTTGCGGGAGCAGGTGCTACTGAAGCAGGTGTGGCTAGTGAACGTGGAGCAGCAGCAACTGCGGGTAGAGTATATGCAGCCCAACAACAAGGTCAAGGTCAGGTTCGTGCAGCAATGGGAGATGAGATGACAAACATCGAGAACTCCATTATAGAAGAAGACTCAAGGTTAAGAGATTTGAATGTTGGTTTAGACTTAGAAGAAGTTGCAGGTAATCAGCAAAGAGCAGCACTAGCTGAGGCTAGAGCAGAGCAATCAAAACAACAAGGAATACAGTCAGCAATAAAGCTAGGGACAATGGCATTAACCTATGGACTTCCGTTAGGTACTAATGGTGCTACAGATTTACTGCCAACAGGAGGTGCAGCCCCCGCTTCATTTGGCGGTGTAACTGTGGATCAAGCAGGTTTACAAGGAACAGGATTTACTCCATCTTTAAGCCAGGGTTTAAATTTAAGCCAGGGATTACAAGGTCAAGGATATCAAGGATTTGGTGCAGGGGCTATGCCTAATTATGCGGCTCAGTTTGCTCAAGCAAATCCACCAATGCCCCCTCCTAATTTTGGTGGACAAACTAATCAATTTTCGAATTTTCAGATGCCTCCAATGCAACCGTTGTATAATCCTAGTCAACAATTTAATCCATTTAGGAGTTACTAAAACATAGACAATGGCAACAGCGTATAAAGCACAAGATTATTTAGGGGTAGATGGATTAACTAATTGGGCAGAAGTTGGCTCTAACGTTTCAGACTATCTTTTAGAAGAAAGGAGAGTTCGTCAAGAGAAAAAAGATGCGATCGATTCAGCTACTAGGGAGTCTATCAAAATTATTGAGAACATTCCAAGAGGAGAGAATGATGAATTAAATAAATTCGCTTCTGAATCTTCTGAGACTTTAATAGAACAAACTCGTATAGACTATCAGCTATTAACAAATGGGGATTTATCTTTAAGAGAATGGACTGCAGGTCGTCAGAATTTAAAAGACGGTACGGAGTCTGTGTTTAACTTATTAGATAACTACAACAGAGAATCCGAAAGAAAGAGGGCAATGAATGACCCCAATCTTCCTATTAGTGAACAGGGTTCTGAGGTACAGAATTGGTTGATGGGTAACGTTGAAGGTTTTGCTAATTTCTCTAGGTCAAAAATGGTTGTCAATCCTATAACAAAAGTTGTATCAATGGCAATGTTGATACCTAATCCTGATGATCCTAGTGGTCCTATGATTCCCGATCCTAACCCTAACAATTTAGTAACCGCACAACAACTAGAGCATAGAATAAAAGGTACTATCACTAAATTTGATGTTGACGGAGCAGCAGATGAGTGGCAAAAAACTTTAGGTGTAAACCAAAAAGTTATTACTGAACTTGGTACAACATATACAAAAGCTATCTTCCAAAAGATAAAAGATGCAACCGCTAAAAAGGGTGGTCTAGCAGATATGTCTGCCGAAGAGTTTGCAGCTACTGCCAAAGAACTAGGGATGAAGCTTGAGGACTTAAAAAGGTACACGCTTTTTGAGTCGGCTCAAAACAAGTTTATACAAAGTAAATTAAACGTAGGAACTATGGCGGGAATGTCTACATTAATAGACTACGTTGGTTTAAACCCTGTAACGAATAACCCTTTTACACCTACGTTTGATACTGATGAGGTAGACCCTGCATCAGCAAACTATAACCCTGATGCTATCTTAATGAAGAGTGTAGCGGGTAAGGTAGAGGCTGCGTTATCTGAAGAGCAGATGGCATTAGCTACTTTAGCAATGCGTGATGCTATTGATATTAAAATTGACTACGAAGAAGATGCTACCGCAGTTCAGGTTAAGACAGAACCAAGAGCACCGAGTGCTGCTGAAATTCAAAGAAGTACAGGTAATAAAACTAATAAAGCTTTTGCTTCAAATTGGAATGAGTTATATTACAAGAAAGGCAAGGAAAGACAAGCATCTTTAGCAAGTCTACCAAGTTCTGAAAAAGGACTTGAAGTTGGGCTTCAAGATGTTAAGTTTATAAAAAGACCTGACACCGATGACCAAGGCAAACCTATTCTTATTGACGGGATGCCAAAGATGACTACATATGTAGAGTATTACTATAAAGATCCTGAGAAAAACAGAACAGGTGAGAACTCTTTATATGTGGGGGATAATCCAACTAAAGAACAATGGGATAGACTTGGATCTGAGATACACGGTGTAGTAGATGCAACAGAAATAAGAAAGATGGGTGGCGGCTATCCTAAAGGTAGTGCTTGGGGTGGTGATATATCGGGCAGTTCTGCAGGTAGAGATGGTACTACAACAGTAAATTACACTAATGAAGTTAAGGCGGCAAAAACTCCTATAATGGAAGCAGTCATAGTAGATCCTAGTTATAATAAACAAGCTAAAATGGTTCCTAAATTGCAAGAGGTTTACAAAGGTTTAGGTTTCACCTTTAAGCCTACAGGATTGATGTGGGGGAACTATGTTACAATAATTCCTCCAGGTGGTACTGAAGCTACCCAACAAAAGTTTGACCTTAGCGAAGCCGATGGGAAAAGATCAATGCTAGAATTCATTAACGCAAATATGGATAGCAAACTTTCGCAAGATGCTATAGAATCAGGCAACGTAGTTTCTACAGGTAAATACGATTAAGATGGAAGAATTATATAAAAAACTTTACGAAGCTGGTGATTATACAAAATCATTTGAAGATTTTGTAGCCCAATATGGTACGCCTGAAAAAGCACAGAGACTATACAATGGTCTTTATGAGGAGGGTAGTTATACTAAAAGTATGACAGAGTTCGTAAAGCAATATGGCTTTGACCAATCCCCAATGCCCTTAAAAAAAAAAGAATCGAGCCAACCTATCGAAGATTCTATGCAGCCTTCTCAGGCAGCAGGTGCGGTATTGGGTACTACTCCTCAAGACGACACCTCTTCCTCGGCTTCATTAACTCCTGAAGATGAAGAAGAATCTAGTTTAAGTTCTAGGGTTCGAGCCGCTGCAGCAAGCGGAGTGGGAATCCCTCCTTTGTCAGGATTAGGAATGCTTCGTTCAGCAAATCAATTACTTAGTTCAGGTCCTCAACCTGCTGAAGAAACAAAAACATCACCAACAATTCCAATCGATAGCGAAACATTTGCTATTGACGGAAGAGAGGTTGGAAAAGAAGAGTATCTAGAGTACGAAAAAACACAAGTAAAAGCACAAAAAGAAGGATTCTTATCGAACGATCCTGCAGGAGACTTTGAAAAATCATTAGCGAGTGCAGTCACTCCTGAGATGATGGACGACTATACAGAAGAGTATGTTGTTTCGGAGATGAATTATAAGTTTAAACAGTACGGCTTTACGTTTGAAGAAGCAAATCCATTTGGCGATGATATGTATGTTAAATCTGCCAATGGTGAAAAGAAATACATTAAACTTCAAAGGCTTTGGGGTGAAGAGGAAACTGCTGCAGAACTAGAGAAATTTCTTAGAGATAATAAAGATGAAAGTACTGCTATTTATTTATCGCAACAGGTAGATAAAGATGCCGCTCAATATAGAGTTGTTCAGAATAAAGAGCAAATACAAACTCAAGTCGCTGCGTTCAATACAGAAACACAACAGTTAGAGTCACAGATAAGAGACTATGCCAAGATGAAGTCTCAATTAGACTTGGTATATGAGCAGCAATTCACAAACCTCAGCAACGAAGAACTTGATGCTAACCCTGTACTGAAGGCAAACTATGAAGCCTGGAAGAAGGGCGTTGAATTTGCTGATCAGGTTAAAACAGAACTTGCCAACAAAACTATTGAAGCAAAATCAAAGGGTGCTACTATCGATAAACTTGCAGGTCAGTATGCCGAGATGCAAGAGGAGCAAGGAAGTTGGGCAGGTGGAATATGGAATCGTGTGGTAAAATTTATTCCTACTGTTGATAATTTGCTAAAAGAATCTTTCTATAATACTGCTAGTTACTTTAATTCTAATGCAGGATTAAGTGAAGAAAGATATAATTCAGAGTTGGTAAGAGTTGCAGAAGAGATGGGATTGGTTCAGCCAGGTACACTCGAAGGTGCAACAAGGGAAGAGGTTATTGAAATTCTTGGTGGAGACACCAACGATTGGAAATTCATTAGTGAGTTTGTGCAGAATAATATTTCTACACCAGGGGTTCCTCCTGTGATGAGGGCGTGGGTTCCTAGAAGTGACTTCGATAAAGTTCACTCTAAGATATTAGATCTTTCTAGAAAAAGTGTTTATGAGTTTGCGACATATGAAGATGCCGTGAAGGGCAGATATAGAAATCCATTGTCTCAGACTGCATTTGCAGCAGACCTTAGTAAGGGATTGAAGGAAGAAGTTAGAGAGAGTTGGGCATTTTTAAAAGATGACAATGTAACTGAAGCCTGGGACAAAGCAAAGTCTGAAGGTTTTTGGGGTGGTGCTATACTTGGTTTAGCAGAATCATTACCCGCTATGGCAACAGGTGGATTCGGATACGCAGGAGCCACAGGATGGGCAGTAACTACCGCAGGTATGTATGCCGTTACATCTGATCACGTTGATCGTGAGATGAGCGAGAACGCATTCTTTGATAATATATCTGAAAGTGAAAAGGCTACAGTAAAAATTCCTATTGGAATTGCAGTAGGTGCTTTAGAAACTCTAGGTATGAGAAACGTAATTAATAAGACAGGTCTTGTTAATGGGTTAGTCAGAAGAGTATTTGTTAGAAATGCAGTAACTAAAGCTACAACCGCACAAACTTTTAGAGGTTTTGTAAACCAGGAAATAAAAAGTGTTGCGGGTCGTATAGGACTAGGGTTAGCCGCTTCAGGGTCTGCAGAATTTGAGACAGGATTTGCACAAGAGATTGCGGAGGTTAAGATTAAAGACATATACAATAGTGTAAAAGAAACAGATGCATTTAGTACTCCCGATACTTGGGGAGGATTGTTTACTCAAGCACTTAGAGCAGGTGCTCAAGAAATGATTGGAGGTTTTATAATTGGTACGCCAAGTGCAGTAAGCCAGGGTGTTACCTCACAGAACATAGCCTCTATTGACGATACAGTATTTGAAACTTTTGAGGCAATGATTCAAGATCCAACTTACAAGGATCTGTATCTTGCTAAATTAAAAAGACAGTTAGAAAGTTCTAACGATCGTGATGCAGTAGGTGTACAGGAAGAGATTGACGTAGTAAACCAATTGCAGGGCATAATAGAGTCGGGTCAAGTAGGTTCAGACTTTGGTGTTCAACAAAGAAAAGAAGTTGTGCAACTGTTGTTTCAAAAAAATGCACTTCAAAATGAAATAGAAGTAGGAGACAAGGAACTGTCTACACGAAAACAAAATTTATTAAACAAGGTGAACAGTAGGTTGGCTGCAATTAGCAATCAAACTATTAGTCAAATGGAACAAGGGACTGATGCGACTGCACAGGTTCAGGACTTTACTGAGTCAGAAACAGAAACAGATACAGGAGTAGACGATAATCTTGAGGTACAAGACCAGGAAGATATTGAAGTATTTTTTGACGGCAAGGTTTCAGATAACAAGTCTCAGAAAAGTGATAACCTTAGTATCAATAGAAATAATTCTCCTGAATTAAACAGTACACAGAACAAAATCAAAAATGGATTAGTTAGGGTTGCTGAGTTAGGAGCCAAAGCTATTGCTAAAGTTGCACCAAACGTAAGAATTGTACTGCACGAAAGTAATGAGCAGTACTTAAAGTACGCAAGGAACGGTGAGGGAAGAGGTGAATACAATCCTAATTCTAAGGTTATTCATATAAACCTTACAGAAGCTACTAAGTCTACTGTGCCTCACGAAATATTCCACGCAGTTTTAATGGAAAAAATAGGTAGTGAACCTGCTATTGCTAGAGCAGCAGAATCTATGGTGGCATCTGTTCGAAAAACTTTAAAGGATGACTCTGATTTAGCGGTTCGTATAGATAAGTTTGCTGCACAATATGTTGAGCAGGATGAGAATGGTAATCCAATCTTAGATAAGAATGGTAAGACTATACCTCTAAGCCTTCAGAACGAAGAGAAGCTTGCTGAATTGGTAGGTATACTTTCTTCAGAGTATGGAAGAAAATTATCTAAGCCTACTAAGAATGCAATTGTTCTATGGGTAAAAGACTTAGCTAGAAAATTTGGGATTAAAATAGGTAGTGACTTTGGAAGAAATGATTCAGATGTTATTGACTTATTAAATACTATTGCAGGTAAGACTAGAACGGGTGAAGAGATAACAGAGGAGGATGTAAAAATACTTACACCAGGGACACCTATCCCAGGTGCTGATGGAGTTATACCTGATGGTATCCAGGATGATGGTCCTAAGATTGATCTCTCGTCAAGATCTCAATTAGTTGATAGGCGTGGTATTGATATGTCAAAAATAAAACGTGGGTCAATAAACGATTTAAGTGGAACAAATGCTTTTGTATTTGCTGCTGATCAAGCGGTTTACGGTAAGACAGTTAGTCCTACAGGATTAGAGTTCGACTTTAACGGTGGGTTTATATATCCATATGGAGCACAACAACAAGGCAGTAATGCCGTTTGGGTTTTCTCAACAGAGAATGCTGCAAACAAAGTACTAAACAAAGTTAAAAATAGTGATGGTGTAGGACTTATAATGTCGCAAGCGAATGACGGTGTTACAGGTAATCAAGAGTTCTATGGTTATATAAACGCAGAAGTAGACAATGCTATAAAGAAAGGTGCATCTCCACAAGAGATGATCTCTTATATAAATGAGAAACTAAAGCTTACAAAGGTTGCAGATGGTTTAGCAAAGAAAGGTTTGCCTGCTCAGATTAGTAGCTTAGAGGAACTTCAAACACTTCTAGTGCCTTTAAACTTTGAGCAAAGAGGAAGCTTCACTAAGACATTTTTAAGTAAAGATTCTTTTGAGAAGTTTGGTATACCTCCATTTAACCCATTAAAAACTGTAGAGCAAAACATATCTGATAACGTTACTGACCCTGCAATTAGCAAGGTTGAGTACGGAGATATTGTATCTGCAATTCAATTTGAAAAAGAAGGTAAGCCATTTAAAATAGAACCAGGTCAGCCTGGATATCACCCCGCATATTCGTGGGCATTACCAGGTGCACCTATTATGGTGTTTGATAATGCAGTTGATATTAGAAAAGTATATCCAAATGCTACACCTGTTAAAGGAAACCAAACTCCTTTAGGTAAAAGAGCGAAGCCGTTAGCTGCACGTTCAGCAATGGGTGGTCAGTATATTGCAAAGGTTCCTTCAGATATAAAAGTAGAAGGAGAACAAGTTGCCGTTAAATCTCAGAAGACCATTGGTGATCTTGCGAAGTATTACAATATGAATACTTCAGGATTTTTTCCTAACAATGCTCCTATATGGCAAATGAGAAAACAAGTAGAAGCTTTAGGCTATAAGCTAAAAGAATCTAAGCGTGATCAGTATGGTCGTGGAGGTAGTTACTACCTGGTAAACGCAAGAGGAAAGAAGGTTAACCCAATGTCTAGCTATAATTCTAGACAACAGAAAAAAATTATTAGTGAATACATAAACGAAGCTAGAGGAAACTTCTTTAAGGAGGCGGTGATTAGAGACTACCTGGTAAGAACAAAGGGGTATGCTGCTAAGGAGGTAGATGCGTTAATGGCTATTGAAGTTGATATGTTGAATAAGATGCCAAAGAGTTTTGGTAATATTCAGGGAGGTGCTCAGGTAGGAGTGAAGTTGTTTAAGAGAGTGCAAGACTTCTTGACTAAAGAAACTAAGCGAAACAATAAACGTAAAGAAGAGAATCAGATTAGTGAACAGGAGATTATGGATAAAGCCATTGAGTTCCTGGAGAATCAAGAAGAGTATATCAATGAGTCTGAATTTTTTACAGAAGGTTCTGAGAAGAAAGGAACGCAAGTAAAGAAGAGAAGGGTAGGTAGATCAACATTACAAAACAAAATGCTTATCGATCTTCAGAGTGAGGTTAGCATACGACCTACACAAGATATGGCTGCTAAAATAAGACAAGCCAAGGCTATTGTGAGTCAAAGAAAAAAGGGAGAGAGCAACCTTAAAAAAGTGCAAGCAGAACTGCGAAACTTTTTAAGACGTTCATTGCCTAAAAAAATATATACGAAGCCTGCGGTAATGAAATTGATTACTGAAATCAATGCAGCTACTGAAGAAAATGCAGATGGTATTTTAAAAACGCTTGAAGATTTTGTTATAAATGAAAACATCAAAACATTAGAAGCGAAATTAAAGTTCATCTTAACAGGTAAGTACACAAAAAATCAAGGGCAAAGAAAGGCTGCGACCAAGGTTGATAATGAAACTAGAAAAAGAATTGAAGCAATAGCAAAATCACTTGTTGTTACTGAGGCTACTACGGCTGAAAAGATTGATGAGATTAATGCTAAACTAAGAGAGAGGTTTTATACACTACTATCAGAGGAGGCTAAGAATAATAAGACTCTTGAGGAAATGGTAGACCTGGAAATAGTACTGCAGTATAATGAAACATTTAAAACCAAGGGTCTAGATAAGGTTCAGCAACTAGATTCTTTAGTCGCTACCCTTGAAGAGATTGTTAAAAACGGTAGGTCTTCACTAAAACAAGAACTTGCCGATGCATCAATAGAATATGACAGACAGTTTTCTCAAGCTTATTATGCCATTACAGGTACTGAAGTTGATATGACTGACCGTGCTGCTGCTATCAAACTCTTAGAGGAGATTCAGTTGGAAAAGGATAACGATAATGAACGAGCAAAGTTAAATAACAGACTTGTTACCTGGAGTCAAAGCTTCCTTTTAACTATGAATAACTTTATCAATTCAAACGAATCGATGGACGGTCTGATGTCTAAAATAGATATGCTTCCTGGTGATTTGTTTGGCGGTATAATGCAGGAGGACTATACAGACAGAGTTGATGCTGCAAATAGAGAGGTAAAGGCACGAAAGATAATCCTTCAACAATTTTTGATAGATAATCTACAGGCTATTTACGGAAAGAATTGGAAGAAAGTAGCACGACAAAACAGAGTAAAAGACTTAGATGCGTTCGGAGAAATTTACCAAAATGATTTAATGAAATCAAAAGGTAAGGGACTTATACTTAGTCAGAACGAAGCCGCTTACCTATACAATCAATATAAAGATCCCAACAACAGAGGTTCTTTTGAAAAGAAGTTTGGCTCACAGTATGCTAGGGTAATGAAAGAGATTACAGAGAACTTAACTCCCGAATCTAAGGCGTTTGCTGATTGGCAGGTTGAGGTATATTACCCTTCGTTATATGAGCACTACAACGCAGCTTATAAAAAAATATACAGAACCGATTTACCTTGGAATGAATTCTATGCAGGTACATTATATAGAGAAGGGTTTGACGTAGAACCAATTGACTTACTCGGTCAAGGGTCTGTTTATCAAACCGTAGTTGGGTCTGCATCTACTAAGTTTAGAATACACAATAATCTACCTATTCAGAGTAAGGATATGATGGATGTCCTAGCGACATACACCAATGAGATGGAACATTTTGCTGCATACTCAGAGGTGGTTAGAGATATGAATAAGGTCTTCACAAATAAACATATTGTTGCAGCTATTGAGCAGATACACGGTAAGAAAGTTATGAAGCTTATTACTGATATGGTTCAGAAGATTGCATCCAAAGGAGTAAAGGATCAGAATGTAGGCGATGTAATTGTCGATAAGATGAATACAGTTTTCATATTGAAAACCTTAGCAGTCAGTCCATTGCTGACAATGAAACAATTGTCTTCTACATTTACTTATATGGCAGATATTGGCTACCTAAATTGGGTTAAGTATGCAATGAAGAATAAGTTAGAGGCTAAAAAAGTTTGGCAAGAAGTAATTGATAATTCTGTTTATATGAAAGACAGAGCGGGTCAAGATGTTATGAGAACAATCGAAACCTATTCTGAAAAAACAGGACAAGAATTAGTTAAGGGTGCAAACAAAGAGGCTATGGAGTATTGGACAAGACTCTTAATGGCTAATGTTAGATTGGGTGATAGGGGTGCTATCTTCTTAGGAGGTATGCCTAACTACTCTTTTTATAAAGCACAGTTTAAAAAGAAAAATCCTAAAGCCACAGACCAAGAAGCTATTGATTACGCTATAATTAAGTTTGAGCGTGACACTAAAAGAACTCAGCAGTCTAGTGACCAACAGGATAAGGATAGTTACCAAACAGGTAACCCTATTTACAGAGCATTGAATCAATTCTTAACTACTCCAAAGCAGTATATGAGAAAAGAAATCCGTGCGATGAGAGAGATTCGCAGGAAGATTAGGGCTAGAGATTTAAAAGCAGGTAAGGGAACTCTCAATGAAAACTTGAGACAACTAATGATGTTCCACGTTTATATGCCTGTGTTTTTCCAATACCTATCTATGGGGCTACCAGGATTAGCGAGACCATTTAGAGATGAGGATGATGAGGACTTATTAAGAGCGGCAGTACTAGGTAATATCAATGGACTGTTTCTACTTGGTGAAGTTGCGGTTATGATTGCTGATGAGGTTCAGGATAAGTCCTGGGCAGGCAAGTCAAGTAAGAGTGTTGGTATACTAGAGATATCGAAAAGACTTGTAGGTCAGAAGCAAAAGTTTGATGCGGCAGCAGAGTCTATGCAGAAAGCAGCAGAAGCATTTGCTTTAGTGGATAGAAATGAATCGCCTGAGAAATATAAGGCAGCAGTTATAAAATACACGGAGGCTACCGAAAAGTTTGAGTATGCATCTGATAATCTTGCAGCAGAGGTTGCGGCTATTGCTTCTATGGGATTAATTCCTGCAACTGCAGTTAATAAGTTTGCAAAGAACTTAGATAAAATGAGCGGTGCTGATGCAGGTGAAGCGTTCCTTAGATTAATGAACTACTCTGAGTATCAGATCACGGGACCTCAAACAAAAAAAGAGGCTCCTCCTAAAACTCCTGCTCAAAAGTATGAGGAATATTTAAAAGAGGAGGCTAAGGAAAAAAGAAAACAAGACAAGCAGTCTAAGGGTAACTATATAAACGGTGGCTTTAACGGTGGTTACAAAGGAGGTTATAATAGTGGTGGCTATAAAGATGGATACAAATAAACAGAAACATTATGCCGTTTAAAAGTGAAGCACAAAGAAAGTGGATGCACATAAACCTTCCCGATACTGCGAAGCGTTGGGAAAAAGAATACCCTATAGGTAAGGGTAGGCTTATATCCAGGGTAGAACCTAAGAAAAAATAAAATACAATAGGTATGTGTTTATCACAATGATAATTACAAACTCTATGTATTTGTTTCTATTATCTTTCATTTAATGTGGTTATTAAATTCACACCTTGACTTATATGTAGGTATCCGATCTCTTTTTTTATATGGAACTTTTTACTAAAGTCTGTTTGTTTAGGTAAGCTTTTAATACTCCAATCAAAAGATATATTCTTTATATAAAAAGCCCATATCCCTTTAGGTGTAGAGTTTATATACACAGGGATGTTTTCATATAGTTCTGACCTCAACATCAACGCATCATACTTTTGCTTTTCAATAATCAGATCGTCATAATGAGACCGTCTGCATTTTAATTCAACGTCTAGTTTGTGTATGACAGAATAACAATCGTGCCTAGCGGTTGTTGACTTTGTTGGTTTAAGGTCTTGTATAAAGTTTTTCTTTAAGAATAAATACAAATCCGCCTCTTTATAGAGTGTTTTGTATTCATATATCATCCTCTATGGAGAGTTCAATATCTTTAAGTAAAGCTATTAGTTTTCGGACCTCAATTTTTAGCGGAGGGAACTCCCTATCCACAAGACATTCATAAATTTCAGAGGTAGAGTCGTGTATTGAATCCATCAAATGATTGATGTGGTTTATTCTTTCGTGATCGAAAGCTGAGGACTCTTTTAAAGGCATATTTTATAAAGGTTCTTTTCCTGGGTGTTTATCCATTGCCTGTAAAAATAAATTACCCATTCTAATATCTATTTTTTTTATAGCAGTATATATTTTTCTAGAGTTACGTCTTACTGTTTCTTTCTCTGTCTTTGTTGAGTCAGTCCCCACATTGCAATACATTCCACAATCTATTTCTAATAGTCTGTCAGTTTTTTTCTTTGCGGTCCAGGTCTTGTAGCCTACAATTTTTTCAATTTCATTTATGTTAAAGTCCATTGTAAAATATATTTAATCTGATCTGAGTTTCTTTCTCTCTATCCTTTGGAGTTCTTTGTCGAACCATATCCATTATACCTCTTAGTCTTTCATCACCCCTTTTCGACTGTGTTTGCTCTAAAGTTAGACGCTCTAATTGTAAATGTAATTCTTTTTTTTCATTTCTCAAAGCAAAGATTTCACTTTTTAATTCCTGCTCGTTTAACAAGTATATAGGATCATATTCAGTATAGAAATCAGCCTCACATTTTTCGTAACTTCTCTTGAGAGCCGCATCCCCTTTGATGTAGCTAGGAAAATTTTTACAATAATGAATAACTGTAGCGTGATTCATTCCTATCGATTTCGATATGATGCTGCAACCATAACCCTGTTTAGTAAGAAGTACTGAGTATATCATCTTAGCATTAACGATCTCTCGATACCTTCTCTTGTTGTTAAAAACATCTACACCTAACAGGTTAAGTATAATGTCTTTCAGGTTTCTAAACTCTGTCTCGGTCTTGAAGACTGTTTCGTAATGATTCATTTTTAGGTAGATAAGATTTAATTGATAGTTTATGACTAATGTAGTCTAGATATTCTTCGCACTCTATGGACTTGATGTCTACAAAAAACGTAGGTTCATCTGCTACTTCATCGGATTCTTCATTATAATATTCAACTGCAAAAAACTTAGGGATTTCCCCGTGTATTACGCCTGCAAGTTCCTGGCTCCAACCATCTAGAATTGGTAGGTGTGGAACCACAGATGATAATTGGTTTAGTATGATGTGAGATTCTTTTATTGTATAGTCTTCTAAAGCTACCCAAAAAAACTCATCAAATCCATACCCCTTACCCTCTATATACCTCAGTTCTAAATCCATATTCTTCTAATTCTTTTAACCGAAACTCCTGGAGTTTTGAAAGCCTGCCCTTTGGCGTTTTAACTTCGCTAAAAATAACCTGAGAGTCGGGTGGTATCGCAAGTATATCAGGGATCCCATTCTTATTTGTTTTGATCAGCTTCAGAACGTAGTAACCCTCAGCTTCTAACTGTTTAATTCTTTTCGCTTGAATCTGTTGCTCTGTCATATGCAAATTTAAGGTTTTAAACTTTCTCTTTTTATACAAAACGCATTAGTATATTTCATTAGTTTACATTCCCAATTACTTACATCATCATAATCTACAAAATAAAACTCAGCATTTTTTTTATCAAGAATATAAATAAACCAATACATATCAATTTTATCTAAGCCCTTTTTATGTGCTTCTTCATTGACAAGTATATGAGCATTTGGAAAATGAAAGGTAGACTTAACATCTATTTTTTTATTCTTAAAAACAAAGTCAGCATTTTTTGATGGATAGAAATCTAAAAGTTTAGCCATTTCAAAACGAATTTTTTTATTAGTCAAGTAGTCCATTGCTATTAACTCACCTAATATACCAACCGTATCAACGTGAGTATTTTTTTCACCCCTATCAAACCTTGGGTTATCATCTAATATTTTTTGGTTCACAACAGTTCTTGCGTATCCTATTTGCTCTGCTATTAACCAAAATGATTTAGGATATTTATAAGTCATAATAGTTTTTTAAAATGTGAAAGAGTAAAGTCTTTCTTCTTTGTAACTGACTTGTATATGTCAGACTCAATACCTCCCTCAGAAAAAATCCAATAGACATCAGATTCTAAACGATCC
>TARA_R110000868_G_scaffold19538_6_pt1 | contig 24534 bp, 24 predicted proteins | sample TARA_R110000868 | Tara Oceans TARA_R110000868 (sample SAMEA4397489) | marine metagenome | biome: Polar Biome; feature: [SRF] surface water layer (ENVO:00010504); material: water (ENVO:00002006), including particulate matter (ENVO:01000060) such as... | depth 5 m | reverse complement strand
ACCCGTCCGCGCGGAGCGTCTGACGTTCGCCGAAACGGTATTTTTCAACACACCGGGCGTTCGCCCGGCGCTCCGCCCAGGCTCCCCGTCACCGCGGCCCGACCGGCGCGCGGGGCTTCAGCCTGCGTGATGATCCCTGGAGCGTCCGAAGGCGCACAATTTCCGCTCATCTGCTCGCGGGAGGCGTGTGCGGCCTAGCCCCGCAGATCGGGCGGGGTCGCCTCTTCGGTCAGGATGCGGATGGCCTCCGCGACCGGCACCACCTCCTGCGCCTGTGAGCCCAGCCGGCGGATCGCCACCGTGCCCTGTTCGGCCTCGTTGCGGCCGACCACGGCGATGACCGGGACCTTGCCGACCGAATGTTCGCGCACCTTGTAGCCGACCTTCTCGTTACGCAGATCGGACTCGACCCGCAGTCCGGCCGCCCGGAACTGGGCGGTGACCTCGCGGGCATAGTCGTCGGCGTCCGAGGTGATGGTGGCGACCACCGCCTGGACCGGGGCGATCCACAGCGGGAAGGCCCCGGCATAGTTCTCGATCATGATGCCGATGAAGCGCTCGAACGAGCCGAGGATGGCCCGGTGCAGCATGACCGGCCGGTGCTTCTGGCCGTCCTCGCCGATATATTCGGCGTTGAGCCGCTCGGGCAGGACATAGTCCAGCTGCAGGGTGCCGCAGGTCCAGGTCCGGCCGATGGCGTCCTTGACGATGAAGTCCAGCTTGGGCGCGTAGAAGGCCCCGTCGCCCTCGGCGATGACCGGCTCGATCCCCGCCTTGCGCGAGGCGTCCAGCAGCATGGTCTCGGCCTTGTCCCAGAATTCGTCGGACCCGGCCCGGACCTCGGGGCGGGTGGCCAGGGCGATCTCGTGCGTGGTCATGCCCAGGTCGGCGTGGACCATCTGGGTCAGGCGGATGAACCGTTCCGTCTCGTCGACGATCTGGTCCTCGCGGCAGAAGATGTGGGCGTCGTCCTGGGTGAAGCCGCGCACCCGCATCAGTCCGTGCAGGGCCCCCGACGGCTCGTAACGGTGGCAGGCCCCGAACTCGGCCATGCGCAGCGGCAGTTCGCGATACGAGCGCTGGCCCTGGTCGAAGATCTGCACATGGCCCGGGCAGTTCATCGGCTTCAGGCTCAGGGTCTCGCCCTCGACCGTCTCGCAGACGAACATGTTGGGCCGGTACTTGTCCCAGTGGCCGGACTTCTCCCAGAAGGTGCGGTCCAGTACCTGGGGCGTCTTGACCTCGACATAGCCGGCGGCGTCGAGGCGGCGGCGCATATAGTCCTCCAGCACCCGCCACAGGACCCAGCCCTTGGGATGCCAGAAGACCATGCCGCGGCCCTCTTCCTGCATGTGGAAGAGCTCCATCGCCTTGCCGATCTTGCGGTGGTCGCGCTTCTCGGCCTCCTCGATACGCAGCAGATAGGCGTCGAGGTCCTCCTTGGACGCCCACGCCGTCGCATAGATGCGCTGCAGCTGGGCATTGCGGTGGTCACCGCGCCAGTAGGCCCCGGCCAGCTTGGTCAGCTTGAACGCCTTGCCGACGAATTTGGTCGAGGGGAAGTGCGGCCCGCGGCACAGGTCCTTCCAGTCGCCCTGGAAATAGACGCTGATGTCCTCGCCCTCGGGCAGGTCGCGGATGATCTCGGCCTTGTAGGTCTCGCCGATCGACTCGAAATGCCGGATCGCCTCGTCGCGCGGCCAGACCTCGCGGCGGATCTTCTGATCGCGGTCGACGATCTCGGCCATCTTCTTCTCGATCCGGGCGAAGTCGTCGGTCGAGAAGGGTTCGTCGCGGGCGAAGTCGTAATAGAAGCCGTCCTCGATGGCCGGGCCGATGGTGACCTGGGTGCCGGGGAACAGGGCCTGGACCGCCTCGGCCATCACATGGCTGGCGTCATGGCGCAGGGTGTCCAGCGCGACCGGATCGTCGCGCATGATGATGCGCAGCGCGCCGGACTGGCCGACCGGGCCGTCGAGGTCCAGCAGCCTGCCGTCCAGCTCGATCAGGGCGGCCTTCTTGGCCAGCGACGGCGAGATCGAGGTGGCGACATCACGGCCCGTGGCGTCGTCGGGAAACTGGCGCACGGCACCGTCGGGGAATTTCAGATCAATCATGGGTCAGTCTTCTGCTTCTTGGTGGAGCGAATACCTGATTTCGGCTGCGCCGAAACGGTTTCGCTCGTCGGAACCGGGTCAAAGCCCGATTTTCCGAAAGGATGACATTTGCACAGGCGTTTGATGGTCAGCCAGCCGCCGCGTGCCGGTCCGTGTTCGATCAGGGCCTGGGCCGCATAGTCCGAACAGGTCGGCATGAAGCGGCACGATTGCCCGATCAGCGGGGACAGCGTCAGCTTGTAGCCCCGGTGGGCCGCGCGGACGCTGCGTTCGTAAAGGGTTTTGCCGGGGGCCATGTCGGACTGCTTATCCCCCGTGCGGGGGCATCGGGCAACCGGCGGTCAGGCCGCACCGGCGAGGCTGGTTCGGGTGTCGAGGGCCTTGCGGGCCAGGGCGGCGTGCACCGCCTCCAGCGTGGCCTCGATCGCCACCAGGGTCGAGGCGTGGCGGGCCGGGTAGTCGGCCACCTGTTTCAGGGCGCGCAGGCCCTCGAACCGGCCGGTCGGGCCGTCGCCGCCGGTCTTGAGCATGGCCAGGGTGGCGTCGCGGGCGGCTTGGATCTCGACGAGTGTCGCTCCGATCACGGATTCGCCCAGCACCCCGGCCGCGGCCTGGCCGAGGGCGCAGGCCTTGATGTCCTGGGCGAAGGCCGAGATCCGGTCCTGGTCATCCAGCGCCACGTCGACGATCGCCTTCGAACCGCACAGTTTGGCGACGCGCTCTCCGGTACCGTCGGGCGCGGGCAGGCGTCCGGCATGGGGCAGGTTGGCGGCCAGCCTGAGGATGTGGGCACTGTAGAGATCGTCGATCATGCGCCGAATATAGGCGATCAGGAGCCCTGGAGCGAGGTCCAGGTGCGGGCGGTCGCCGAGGCCGGGATGGCCGAGCCGGTGCGATTGCGCAGCCAGGCGATGTTGCGGTCGGCCTGCTCGGGCGGCAGGTCGCGACGCAGCATCTGTTCGGCCTCGGCGATCTTGTTCTGCAGGCCCATGGCCATGGCGAGGTTGAGCCGGACCTGCAGGCTGGCCCCGGGCTGGGCCACCGCGCGACGCAGCAGGGTCTCGGCTGCGGCCGGATCCCCGGCGGTCAGCCAGCCGATGGCGACATTGTTGAGGATGTCGGGATTGTCCGGCGACAGGCGCAGGCCCTCGTTCCAGGCGAGGCGGGCGTCCTCGGGACGGCGCACCTGCTGATAGGCGGCCCCCAGCAGCGACAGCGGCCGCCAGTCGTCAGGGCGGAGGGCGCGGGCCTGTTCGAGGGCGGCGATGCCGTAGAAGGCCTGGCCGCGGGCGATATGGGCCCGGCCCAGTTCCAGCAGGGCGTCATAGTTGGCCGGCTGGGCCACCAGGGTTTTCGCGGCGGCCTCGGCGGCCTGGTCATAACGACCCATTTCGCGCAGGGCCTGGGCGGCCCGGGGACCGGCCACGGGGTCTGCGGGATTGATCTCCATCTCGCCGGTCCAGAACAGCGACCGGGCCAGCGGATCCATCCGCTCATAGGTGGCGCGGACGGCGGCCGAGGCGGGCGCGCGGACGGCCGGCGCGGCCTGGGCCTGGGGTGTGGCCGGGGCAGGGCGCGGATCACCGGCCAGGGCCGGCGCGGTGCCGAGAGTCAGCGCCAGAACGGCGGAGACGGTTGCGACCTTGGCGAGGGTGGGCGACATGGGAGTCATCCGTGAGAATTCCGGGCGGGCTCCAAGACTCGCGCGTTCACGTCAACCTTTGGTTAATCGGCCCGACGACGGGCCGGAAAGGCGTCACCGATGTCCGTGCTTCATCCCGATTCGCTCGTGGCCGCGGCCGATGGAAGCCTGCCGGTGCATATCGTCCTGAAGGACGGGGCGCTGGACGGCGCGGGCGGGGCGGCGACCGTGGCCTGGGCCCGGTCCCATGACTTCACCGGCAAGACCGGTCAGCTGCTGATCCTGCCGGGGCCGGACGGGACGGTGGCCGGGGCCCTGTTCGGGGCCGGGGAGTCCTTTGATCCGACCTCGGCCCGGGCGCTGGCGGTGCGGCTGCCGGCCGGACTGTGGCGGCTGGAGGGGGTGGGCGGCGCCGAGGCCGAGACGGCAGCCCTGGCCTTTGCCCTCGGCGGCTATCGCTTCGATCGCTACCGGGCCCGTCCCGGGGAGGGGCGGCCCCGGCTGGTCGCGCCGAAGGGCATGGATGTGGCTTCGGCCCTGCGCATCGCCGCCGCCTGCGCCCTGGCCCGGGAGATGGTCGACACCCCGGCGGCCGACATGGGGCCGCTGCAGATCGAGACCATCGCCCGCGAGATCGCCGGCGAGAGCGAGGCGACCATCGCCGTGACCGAGGGCGAGGCCCTGCTGGAGGCCAACTATCCGGCCATCCACGCGGTCGGCCGGGCCGCCGCGCCGGCGCGCCAGCCGCGCCTCATCGAGATCGGCTGGAACCTCGATCGGACCGAGCTGCCGCTGGTGGCCCTGGTCGGCAAGGGGGTGGTGTTCGACTCCGGCGGCCTGAACATCAAGGGCGGGGCCGGCATGCGCAACATGAAGAAGGACATGGGCGGTGCCGCCCATGCCCTAGCCCTGGGGCGGCTGGTGATGCAGTCGGATCTGCCGGTGCGGCTGGTGGTGCTGGTCGCGGCCGTCGAGAACGCCATTTCCGCCGACTCCTTCCGGCCGGGGGATGTGCTGAACAGTCGCAAGGGCCTGACCATCGAGATCGGCAACACCGACGCCGAGGGGCGGCTGGTGCTGGCCGACGCCCTGTGCCGGGCCGGGGAGCATGCGCCGGACCTGACCCTGGACTTCGCCACCCTGACCGGCGCGGCGCGGATCGCCCTCGGGCCGGACCTGCCGCCGCTCTACTCGGACGACGACACCCTGGCGGAGGACCTGCTGACGGCTGGTCGGGCGGTGCATGACCCGCTCTGGCGCATGCCGCTGTGGCCCGGCTATCGCGCGGCCATCGACAGCGAACTGGCCGATGTTCGCAACGATTCGGCGGCCTGGGCCCAGGCCGGTTCGGTGACGGCCGCCCTGTTCCTGCAGAAATTCGCCCCCGCAACCGGAGTCTGGGCGCATATGGACATCTTCGCCTGGAACCCCCGGGCCCGGCCCGGCTGGCCCGAAGGTGGGGCGGCCCAGGCCCTGCGCGCCTGCCATGCTATGCTGGTTCGACGTTTTTCCGCGGTCCGTTAACGGGGTTTTTCGGTTTCCTGAGTCAAAACAAGGTTCAACTGTACGGACCCCGGTTTGACCGTTTTTGCTGCCGCCATGGATCCCCGCACCACGCTCGCCCGGCCCGATCTGGCCGAGCAGGCGCTGGAAGGACTCGTGCCCGCCGCAGCCTACCGGCCGGTGACCCCGATGCAGTGCGTCGTCGCCGTCACCCCCGTGCGAGCCACGGCCGGTGCCGGCGGGGAACAGACGGATCAACTGGTGTTCGGCGAAGGCTTCGATGTCCTGGACCGCAAGGACGGCCAGGTCTGGGGGCGCGCCCGTCGTGACGGCGTCGTCGGCTGGGTCGATATCGCGACCCTGTCGGAGACCGTCACGCCACCAACCCATCGCATCTGCACCCTGATCAGCCCGGTCTACGCCGCCGCGACCTCGGCTGACAGTGTCGCGTCCCTGCCTCTCAATGCCCTGGTCACGACCGGCGAGTCCGGTCACGGACGCGTCGAGGTGCCGGGGGTCGGCTGGATCGCCGTTCGTCATCTGGCCCCGCTGGACCGGTTCGATGCCGATCCGGGCGAGGCCGCGGAGCGATTCGTCGGCACCCCCTTCATGCCGGGCGGCCGCACCGCCCTCGGCACCAACGGTTCCGGCCTGGTACAGCAAGCCTTGTATGCCTGCGGCCTGGGCGGTCCGCGTTTTCGCGACGGGCAGTCCGATCTGGGTCACCCGGTTGAGGCTGCGGTCCTGCGCCGGGGCGATCTCGTGGTCTGGGCCGACCATACCGGGGTGATGATCGACGGCGAACGGATCGTGCACGCGACCCGTCATCATGGCAGTGTGACGGTTGAGGCCCTGGCCGAGGCCGACGACCGTGAACGGGCCGGCGGCTCGGAAGCCCCGCGGTTCCGGCGGGTCACCCTCTAGAACAGCAAAAAGGCGGCCCGAGAGGACCGCCTTCCTGAAGTCTGGATCCTGACCGAAGTCAGTTGGCGACGGGTGTTGCCTGGACCGCCGCCGTGTCGGCCACACCGTCGGTGGGCACTTCGGCACCATCGGCCGGAGCGGCAGCAGGCTCTTCCGCACCGGGGACGGGCGGCTGGCGTGCCGGGTCCGGCGCGGGAATCGGGAAACCGGCCGAGCCCTGCGAGCGCAGATAGGCGATCAGATTGACCCGGGTCTGGGTGTCGCGCAGGCCGGCGAACGACATCTTGGTCCCGGGAATGTAGCGGGTCGGGGCGGTGATGAACTGGTCCAGGGCGTCCAGCGTCCAGGTCGCGTCGACCGCCGTGTGGCCCGTCATCGCGTCGGAATAGGCGAAGCCGGCATGGCCGGCGACGGCGCGACCGACGATCCCGTTGAGATTCGGGCCAACGCCGTTGGCACCGCCCGCGGCGATCGTGTGGCAGGCCTGGCAGCGGGCGAACGCGGCTTCACCGGCGGCGAGATCGGCAGTCGGCAGGATCGTGCCCCAGTCAGGCGGCAGCACCACCTCTTCGGCACCGCCGGCAGCCTCTTCCGGGGCGTCAACGAAATAGCCCATTTTTTCAGGGGCATCGGTCTTATAGACCATACCGGCGACCTGCTGGACCACGAGGATGGCAAACACCGTCCCCAGACCCGCGCCGAAAATTTTGTTCCACTTCAGATCGCCGCTCATAGCGTCGTCGCATCCCGTTTCTGGGCCCCTCCGGAAGATCGGTCACTGGCCGGTCCTGGGGGCTTATCCTTGCGTGGCCGTCTCTTACACGGTAGCGCGGCCTGCGCAAATGGCCCGAGCCTGTCCGGGCGTCGCAGTGTGAAAACAACCCCATGAACCCTCTGGTCCTGATCCCCGCGCGGATGGCCGCGACCCGGCTGCCGGACAAGCCCCTGGCCGATATCGGCGGCGTGCCGATGATCGTCCGTGCCTGGCGTCAGGCGGTGGCTTCGGGCCTGCCGGTCGCCGTGGCCGCAGGCGACCCCGAGATCGTCGCGGTGATTGAAAGCGCCGGAGGACGGGCCGTACTGACCGATCCGAACCTGCCGTCCGGGTCGGACCGGATCCGCGCCGCGCTTGAAGCGATCGATCCCGAGGGCCGCTACGATGCGGTGATCAATCTGCAGGGCGACATGCCGTTCGCCGATCCGGGTCTGGCCACGGCCTGCGCCGCCCTGCTGCACGGTCAGCCGGGCTGCGACATCGCGACGCTGATTGCGCCTGAAGCCGGGGTCGCGGACCGGTCGAATCCCGATGTGGTCAAGGCCGTGGTCGCCCTGGACGAGGGAGAACATCACGGCCGGGCTCTGTATTTCACCCGGTCGACCCTGTTCGGGGACGGACCGGTGTGGCGGCATATCGGTCTCTACGGCTACCGGCGCGACGCGCTGACCCGGTTCTGCGCCGCCCCGCCCTCGCCCCTGGAAAAACGCGAGAAGCTGGAGCAACTTCGGGCGCTGGAGATGGGTCTGTCGATCTGGGCGTCCGTCATCCCCGAGGCCCCCCTGTCGGTCGACAATGCCGACGATCTGGCTGCGGCCCGGAAGCTGGCCGCAGGGACCTAAACCTCAAACCCGTCGACCCAGGCCTGCAGCAGGGTCCGGGCGATGGCCACGCGCGGCGGGGCCTTGATCGCCGGGTGGGTGCCGGCCAGAACGGCGCGGGCCTCGTTGCGGGTCAGCCAGGCCACGGCCTCCAGCTCGGTCTGGTCGGGTGCGGCGTTGTCATCCGACACCTCGGCGATCAGGCCGATCATCAGCTGGGACGGAAACGGCCAGGGCTGGCTGGAGTGGTAGCGGACCGCCGTCACGGTCAGGCCGGCCTCTTCCTCGATCTCGCGGGCGCAGGCCTCCTCAATCGATTCGCCGGGCTCGAGAAAACCCGCCAGCGCCGACATTCGGCCCTCGGGCCAGGCGGCCTGGCGGCCCAGCAGGCAGCGGTCGCCCTCGGGCGATTTGAACACCGGCAGCATGATGGTGACCGGATCGACGCGCGGGAAATGCTCGACCCCGCAGGCCGGGCAGATGCGTTTCCAGCCGCCACAGGCGGTTTCTGATTCGATCCCGCAGGCGGCGCAGAAGCCGTGACGGCGGCGCCAGTCGAACAGGGACTTGGCCACCCCGGCCATGGCCGCGTCGGCCTCGCTGAGCAATCCGCCCGCCTCGCGCATTTCGTGGAACGCCCCCAGACCGGCTACAGGGCCGGTCGCCGGGTCGATCGAACCCTCGAACTCGACCGCAAACACCGGGGCCTGCTTCCACAGGCCGAGGAAGACGTCGCGGTCAGGGATCATGTCGCGCGCGTGTTTCAGCGACAACCAGGCCAGACGGGGCCCGTCCGCGTGATCCTCGATCAGCGGCCGCCCCTCCCAAAGTACCAGAGCGATGGCCTCGGGGTCAGCCTCACGTCCGGCCAGCCAGTCGGGGTCGTTGCGGAGGTCACCGGCCCGGTCGAGCGGATTGCCGGCGAAGGTGTTCAGGGCGCTAAGAGGCATGACGGTCTTCATAGCCTCAAGCGGTCGTCCGGGGGAGGTGTCTTGATTTCGGCCACATGAACCGCGATATAGGCCTCGGAGATCGCGGGCGAAGGTTTCGCCAATCTGGTCAGGGCCGGAAGGCAGCAGCCACAACGAATTCCCCTTCGGGTCGCGGTCTCCACCTCCTTCTTCCTGGCACGCTTGATGCGGTAGCGCAGCGCACGCCCCGCACACTGCCATTGACGGCGATGTATGATGGTCGTTGATTGGTTATCGTCAGGGGACCGGTATGACTGCTTGGGTAGCTCTTCTTACGACTGTGGTTGGGGCGTTGCTCACCGCCGTTTTGGGAAACCGGCTTGTTCAGTCTTGGCAGCAGAGAAACTGGCTCCACCAGCAGCAATTTTCAGGGCTGGAGAGAGAATACGTTGCCCTGAAAGCGCTGACTGATGTGCTCGTCAGGGACTGTGGTGGACGTCTTGCTGCGATGCGCGACTTGGTCGCGGCGCTTCGGAGGAACGCCTATCAAGAGGAGTTGAAGGCGTATCGGCTCGTCCTTGCGACATGGAACGGTTCCATTCATGCTCACTACGCGCAGCTTACTTTTCAGCTGAAATGGGACTGCACGACTCACCTCGAGCATCACATACACGACAAGTTTGTAAGCACGGGCCGATTGATTGAAACTGAGATCCGCCACCAGAAAGCAGGAGGCTCAGTCAACGGCGGGCGCTGCGGCGCGTTGGATCAAAGTCTAGATGACATAGCGGGCGAGATTGCTGATTTCAGCCGAATTTTGGTTCGCGCTACGGAAGAACGTCGACAAGAAGTGTTCTACGGTCGAAAAATTTCTTACTCAAAATCAGATATAGTCCGGCTCGGAAACTTGGATCTTATCAAGCTTCTCTTTGAGTCTGACATAGACAATTTTGCCGTAGTTCGCCCTACGACTGACGTTGTTAGTCCACTTGGACGTCGCCTTTAGCGGCTTCGGATACACCAACAGCGCCGCGATGGTGGACGCTTCCTCCAAGCTTAGGTCATCAGGGTCCTTCCCGTACATCGCCTGTGCGGCCGCCTGCGATCCGTACAAATGCGATCCGAAGAATGCGCAGTCTAGGTAACCTCGAAGGATGCGAATTTTTGAGTATCGGTACTGAATCAGGTTTGACAGCATGATTTCGTATAGCTTTCGACGAAGGGTCCGTTCTTTCCGACGCGTCACCGTTCGGACGAACTGCATGTCGATTGTGCTTGCCCCGCCGTGGCGCTGGAAAGTCACCGCACGAAATATCTCGCGGCAGGATGAATACAGATCACTCCCAGAATGATCGAAAAATCTTCGATCCTCTAAGGTGAGCACTAGTTTCTCTAAGAGCGATAATTGCGCGGGTTCCACTCGCCGTGGGACACGGTCGTGGATCGCCAGCAAGTCGATGTGCACACCGATCAGCCACCGTCGAAGGCTCGGAAGCTTCAGTCTTGTCGGACGCTCTCGCATAGCCTTGCGTAACCGCGGTAGGGATGGCTGCCAAGCAAATGCTGTAGTTTGGGCCGTCGTGTCCAGCGGTTCCGCTAACGTCAGGCGACTGATCCACTAACTCCTTCCGGCGAGGGGGTGCGCGAGCGCCGTCTCTCGCTGTATGACCTAGACATGACCGACGTCGACGCGAATCCCGATGGCCCTCCGTGGGAGGAGGACGCTCCCGAGCGGGACGACAATACTGACGACATGTTCGGGGCCCCGGCGGCTGCGCCCGAGGCCACGCCCGGAGCTGAGTCGGAGGCACCTGCGGCCCCGGTGGCCGCGCCCGTGTCCGACGACGGGCTGGCCGCCCATGTCGATGACGGCGCCGCCTATACGGTGCTGGCGCGCAAATACCGGCCGCGCACCTTCGAGGACCTGATCGGCCAGGAGGCGATGGTCCGCACCCTGACCAACGCCTTCTCCAGCGGACGGATTGCCCACGCCTTCATGCTGACCGGGGTGCGCGGGGTCGGCAAGACGACCACCGCCCGCCTGCTGGCCCGGGCCCTGAACAACCAGAGCGACACGATTGACCGCCCCTCGCTGGCCTTGAGTGCCGACGGGCGGCATGACGCGGCCATCATGGCCGGTCAGCACATGGACGTGATGGAGCTCGACGCGGCCTCGCATACCGGTGTGAACGACATCCGCGACATCCTCGAGAGCGTCCGCTACGGCCCGGTCGAGGCGCGCTACAAGGTCTATGTGCTCGATGAGGTGCACATGCTGTCCAATCAGGCCTTCAACGCCCTGCTGAAGACGCTGGAAGAGCCGCCGCCGCACGCCAAATTCATCTTCGCCACCACCGAGATCCGCAAGGTGCCGGTGACCATCCTCAGCCGCTGCCAGCGGTTCGACCTGCGCCGGGTCGAGCCCGAGGTGCTGGTCGGCCATCTGGAGCGGATTTCAGCGCGTGAGGGCATGACCATCGAGTCCGACGCCCTGGCCCTGATCGCCCGCGCCGCCGAGGGTTCGGTGCGCGACGGCCTGTCGCTGCTCGATCAGGCCCTGGTGCAGGGCGAGCGCGGCGAGACGGTGAAGACCGAGACGGTGCGCGACATGCTGGGTCTGGCCGACCGCAGCCAGACCATCGCCCTGTTCGAAAGCATCATGGCCGGGCGCACGCCCGAGGCGCTGGAGAATTTCCGTACCCTGTACGGCTACGGGGCTGACCCGGTGCAGGTGACCAATGACCTGCTCGAACATTGCCACGCCGCCTCGGTGGCCAAGATGCTGGGTCCAAACGCCACCCGCCTGCCCAATGATCAGGCCCAGACGCTGGCGGCCCTCGGGGCTGCCATCTCGGCCGGAACCCTGGCCCGGGTCTGGCAGATGCTGCTGAAGGCGCTGGACGAGGTGCGGCGCGCGCCCAGCCCGGCCGACGCGGTCGAGATGGCCATCGTGCGGCTGGCCTATGCCGCCGACCTGCCGGGGCCGGAAGAGGCGTTGAAGGCGTTGCGCGACGGCGATCCGACGGCCGGTGGCGGGGGTGCGGGCCCGCGCGGCGGCGGTGGCGGCACCGGGGGTGGCGGGGCCTCGGCCCAGATGGCCGTACGCCAGGCCGTGGCCCCGGCCTTCCCTGACCCGCAAACCTTCGAGGCCACGGTGGCCCTGATCGGCGAGAAGCGCGAGATCAGCCTGCAGATGGACGTGCAGCGCTACGTCAAGCCGGTGGCCTTCAAGCCGGGCGCGATCACCTATGAGAGCGGGCCCGGGGCCCCGTTCGACCTGGCGCGGCGTCTGGCCAGCCGGCTCAAGGAATGGACCGGCCGCACCTGGCTGATCGCCGCCAATGGCCAGGGCGGGGGCGAGACCCTGATCGAGGGTGAGAAGCGCGGCCGGGCCGAGGAACGGGCCGCGGTCGAGGCCGACCCCTTCGTCCAATCCGTGCTGGCGGCCTTCCCCGGCGCGAAACTGGGCGAGATTCGCACCCTGGCCCCGGCTGTCGAGATGCCCGCCATTCCCGATGAGGGCGAGACCGACGAGGATTGAACCGGCCCCCTGTCGCTGACCGTTCCAAGGACCTATCTAGAGCCCATGACAGATCTCAATGCCCTGATGCAGCAGGCCCAGGCGATGCAGCAAAAGCTGCAGGACGCCCAGGCGAAGATGGCCGAAACCACCGCCAGCGGATCCAGCGGCGGCGGTCTGGTGACCGTGACCCTGAAGGGGCCGGGCGACGTCACCCTGGTCGTGATCGACGACAGTCTGATGGCGCCGGGGGAAGGCGAGATCCTGGCCGATCTGGTCATGGCCGCCCACGCCGACGCCAAGCGCAAGCTGGATGAAATCAACAGCGCCCTGATGCGCGAGGCCGCCGGGCCGATGGCCGGGATGAACATTCCCGGCATGCCGAAACTGTTCTGACTTGGCCGCCTCGGCCGGGCCGGAAATCGAGCGACTGATCAGCCTGCTGGCCAAGCTGCCGGGGCTGGGACCGCGTTCGGCCCGGCGCGCGGCCCTGGCCCTGCTGAAGCGGCGCGAACAGCTGCTGGTGCCGCTGGCGGCGGCGCTGCAGGAGACGGCCGACAAGGTCACCGCCTGCTCGGTGTGCGGCGCGCCCGATACCCGCGACCCCTGCTCGATCTGTTCCGACGGCGCACGCGACAATGCCCTGATCTGTGTGGTCGAGGAGGCCGGGGCCCTGTGGGCCATGGAGCGGTCCGCGGCGTTTCGCGGCAAATACCATGTGCTGGGCGGGCTGCTGTCGGCCCTGGACGGGGTCGGGCCCGAGGCCCTGAGGATCGCCGAACTGACCGGCCGGGTGCGCGGCGGCGAGGTACGCGAGGTGGTGCTGGCCCTGCCGGCCACCGTCGATGGCCAGACCACGGCCCACTATATCGCCGAACGCCTGACCGGGACGGGTAATTCGGTGGCCGTCACGTCGCTGGCCCGGGGCGTGCCGGTGGGCGGTGACCTGGACTGGCTGGATGACGGCACCATCGTCCAGGCCATGCGGGCACGACGCCCGGCCTGAGGTTTTCCTCGCCTCCCGGCCCGGGTTTGCCGGTGGCGGCGCGGAATGCGGACTCTCCGGACGTCCGCCATGGGGGGGGCTGACATCCGTGCCGCCAGCTTTCAGGGCTTTGAGCGGACTTCAGCCAGCCATCTCGTCGCCTCGGCGCGGTCCGCCACCGCCTGCGTGGCTGCAGCCCCGGCCTCAACACCCCGATTGCTGTGTTGTTTACCTGAGGGCCCTGTTCGCATCATCTGTTTGGATGACGACTGTACGACCTTGACCGGTCCACAGTTCGGTGGTGTCGCGTTGGTCTTGCAGGCTCAGCCGGATCGACTGGTGCAGGCGCGATTAGCCTCTCGTTGGCCGCGTCTGTTCCGTGCCGTGTCAATACGTCCGTCATTGCGTCGGGACGCGGATTTCTGTTGCTCAAGCGTGTTTGGAGAATCGCCATGCTTCGTCCTGCTCTCGTCCTGACAGCCGCTCTGCTGGCGGCAGCGCCGGTTGCAGCCCAGAACCGCCTCACGATCGGGCAGACAGTTTCGGGGGAATTGACGAGCTCGGACCCACGCCTCTCCGACCAGACCCACTATGACTGCTATGCCGTGGAAACCACGCCGGGCCGCAGGGTCCAGGTCGACATGTCGTCGGATGCGTTCGACAGCTATCTGATGGTGGGGGGACGGGCCTGCACAGCCCTGACCGACGCGGAGCAGGATGACGATAGTGGCGGGGGGCTAAATTCCCGTATCGTGCACATGGGCACGGGCCAGACGCTGTATATCCTTGCCAACAGCGTCGGGGCCGGCGCAACGGGAGCCTATCAGTTGCGGGCCTGGTCATCGGCCGGCAACCCATCGGTAACCCGCCTGAATGTTGGCCAGACGGCCAACGGCACGTTGACGTCGTCTGACATGACCCTGCCGGACAACAGTCACTATGATTGCTTCTCTGTGCAAACCCGCGCCGGTCAAAGGTTGCAGATCGACCAGACGTCGAGCGATTTCGACAGCTATCTGTCTGTCGGCACAGTCAGTTGTGAGCAACTCACGGCGTTGGCGCGAGACGATGACAGCGGCGGCGGACTCAATGCCCGGATCGTCCATGAGGGTGATGGTGGGGTGCTATTCATTCAGGCCAACTCCGTTAGCGCCGGCCAGACCGGAGCCTATCAACTGCGTGTTTCTCAGGCCCAGAGCCAAGCCACGATAGTGGTCCCGCAGAACAGGCCCGCGCTGCCTCAGGTAGAAAGCCAGTCGCCTTCCAATTCGGGCTGCACAAGCAGGGCCGTCGAGGGAAACCGTCCGCCCACGGCCAGCCTTCAAGCGACCCCTTTAAACATCGGCGCGAGTGCCAATAGAACCGTCACTGTGGCCACGACCGCGGCTGACCCCGACGGAGACGAGTTGTCCTACAGTTATACCTATAGTGGCGGTCGAATGAGCGGCGAAGGCCCGAATGGTGGGGTCTGGAACCTGAGCGGCGTGCAGCCGGGGACCTATGAGGTGAGTGTTTTCGTTCAGGACGGCAAGGGCTGTTGGGCCTCTCCCGGCATATCCGTTAGAATAGAAGACTAACGCGGATCCTGACCACGGCGGCAATGGTCGATGGCGGCTGCGAGGTCCTGTATGGCTCGAAAGCGGCCGCTTGCCTGAATAGCGTATTTAACGGGTCGACACCGGCCGGGGGTGCGACGCCGGCGGGGTTTAGGGCCCGCTTCCGTGGGCGGGCGACTCCGGCTAGGAACGGAGCATGAACACGATTTCCCTGGCTATCGCTGCCGTCGCCGTCCTGATGGCGGGTGGATTCCTGTGGGCCTGGCTGGGCTGGCAGAAGGCGCGAGGCGCGCTGGGGGCGGCCGAGACGCGGCTGGAGCTGATCGAGGAGAGCCGCGAGTCGATGGCGGCCTTCCTCAAGGCCCAGGCCTCGCAGTCGGCCCAGACGGTCGCCGACCAGATGGTGACCCGGGCGACCGAGACCTTCCAGGCCCAGGACCGGGTGGCCCGTGAGCGGATGGAGGCGCAGCTGAAGCCGGTGGCCGAGACGCTGAAGAAATTCCAGGACCATGTGACGGCGCTGGAGAAGACCCGCAACGAGGAGACCGGCGGGCTGAAGGAACAGCTGGCCCTGTTGATGACCGCCTCGACGGCGACGCGCGACGAGGCGCGGCGGCTGACCGAGGCCCTGCGCGGCAATACCGGCCGGCGCGGGCGCTGGGGCGAACAGACCTGCCGCAATGTGCTGGAGGCCGCCGGCATGGCCGGGCGCTTCGATTTCGAGGAACAGACCTCGTCGGCCAATGAGGAAGGGCGGCAGTCGCGGCCCGACTTCATCGTGCGCCTGCCCGGCGGCGGCATGTTCGTGATCGACGCCAAGGTGTCGCTGGCCTTCGTCGATGAGGCCGACGGCGACGACGAGGCCCAGCGGGTTGCAGCCTCGCTGCGCACGGCGACCAGTATGAAGACTCACGTCCGTCAGCTGTCGTCCAAGGCCTATCAGGACCAGTTCAAGCCCAGCCCCGATTTCGTCGTCATGTTCGTGCCCGGCGACGCCTTCCTGGCCGCGGCGCTGGATCATGAGCCCGATCTGATGACCACGGCGATGAGCTCGCGCGTGGTGATCGTGACGCCGACGACCCTGTTCGCCCTGTGCAAGGCGGTGGCCTACGGCTGGCGTGCCGACGAACAGGCCCGGAATGCCGAGGAAGTCGCGAAACTGGGCAAGGAACTCTACAAACGCCTGTCGGTCATGGGCGGACACGCGGCCGCGGTCGGCCGGGCGCTGGATACCGCCGTCGGCAAATACAACCAGTTCGTCGGCTCGCTGGAGAGCCAGGTCATGGTTTCGGCCCGCCGGTTCGAGGACCTGCAGGTCGATCACGAGGGCAAGGAGATGCCGGTCCTGCCGGCGCTGGACCAGACGCCCCGCACCCTGAGCCGGCCCGAACTGGTCGCGGGGGCCGCGGATCCGAAGACGATCGGACAGGATGCGAAGCCGGGCTGACCGCGGCGGGTTCAGGGCGTGGGTGGACATTTGTTTGTCGTTTAGCTAAATAACGACACATGAGCTTCGTCGTCCCTTGCAACGCCCGGCCTGACCGACGCCTGGCGGCCCCTCTGTCAAGCGAACTTGTTTTTATGACAAGGGTGCTTGACCTGTTCGCTGGGCGGTGTAAAACACCCTTGTCAAATAGACACGGGAGCTTGTCATGAACATTTCAACGGCCCTGGCCCGTCGGCCCTTGGTTCGCTATCTCGCCGCCGCCGTCGGCTGTGCCATCGGCGGCGGGATCGGGGCCGGGGTGGCCGTGGGCTTCGGCTCAACCAGCTCGGTGGGCCTTCTGATCGCGGCCGTCGGCGGCACGGTGGGGATGCTGATCGCGATCTGGGCGACCCTCCTGTGGTGGAACACACTCGATGAGGCCGCCCGCGAAGCCCACAAATGGGCCTGGTGGTGGGGCAGCAACGGGGGCATCGCCTTCGGTGGTATCGCCGCCATCACGCTGTTCAGCACCGCACGCGGGGGTCAGGCCCTGGCCTCTCTGGGCAGTGATCCCGTGGATTTGCTGCTCCTGGGAGGGTTCATCTGCGCCATGTTCCAGGTCTGCGGCTACGCCCTCGCCTGGGCCGGCTGGTGGCTGGTCCGGCGCTAGGGGGCTGACATGAACAACCGCCTCAAGATCCTGCGGGCCGAACGCGACTGGAGCCAGGCCGATCTGGCCGAACAGCTCGGCGTCTCACGCCAGACCGTCAATGCGCTGGAGACCGGCCGCTACGACCCGTCCCTGCCGCTCGCCTTCAAGATCGCCCGGGTCTTCGACCAGGCGATCGAGTCCATTTTTTCCGAATAACCCCAACCCTCCACCGGCTTTTCGCCATCAACCTCGAACAGGATCTCACCATGACCTTCATGACCCGCCTCAAGACCTCCGCCAGTGATCTGGCCCGCCATGCCGTCGGAGCCGCCTTCGGCGTCGCCCTGACCGCCGCCCTCGTCGGCAGCCTGCCGACCACCGCCCTGGCCCAGACCCCGGCCGCCGCCGCCAGCACCCCGGCCCCGCGCGCCGAGGGGAACGGTCCGGCGCTGTGGGTCGTCCGCGATGCGGATTCGACCCTGTATCTGTTCGGCACGGTGCATGTGCTGCGTCCGACCACGGCCTGGGGGTCCGACACCGTTGACGCCGCCTTCGACAGCGCCAGCCGCCTGATCCTCGAGGTCGCCAACCCGGATGACCAGGCGGCGGCCATGCCGTTGATCATGCAGTACGGCATCTCGCCGGAAACCCCCCTGTCCAGCCTGCTGACCGCGGATGAACTGGCGGCGCTCGATGTCGCGGCCAAATCCATCGGATTGAGCGCGGCCCAGATGGATCCCATGCGCCCCTGGCTGGCGGCGCTGACCCTGTCGGTCGCTCCGTTGACCAAGGCCGGGTATGATCCGACATCGGGAGTCGACCTGCTGTTGAAGGCGCGCGCCGAGGCTTCGGGCAAGACGGTCACCGGCTTCGAGACCCTGGACGAGCAAATCAGCATACTGGCGACCTTCCCCGAGGCCGGACAGCTGACCTTCCTGCGCAGCACTCTCGAGGATTTCGAGGACGCGACGGTCGAACTGGACAAGCTGGTGACCGCCTGGGCCGGCGGCGACATCGAGGCGATCGAGACGATCGGAGTCCAGCCGATGCGCGATGCGAGCGAACTGATGTACCAGGCGCTGCTGGTCGACCGGAACGCCAACTGGGCCGGGCAGATCGAGACCCTGCTCGAGGGGTCGGGCACGGTCTTCATCGCCGTGGGGGCCGCCCATCTGGCCGGGGATGACAGCGTCCAGTCGATCCTCGCCGCCCGTGGCGTCACCGTCGAGCGCGTGCCCAACTAGACGCCTGGCGTCGTCGATACGAAAGGCCCGGCCGCTGTGAAGCGGCCGGGCCTTTTGCCGTCTGTCGGACGCCCGCCCTAGCGGAAGGCGCAGCCGGATTTGAAGCCGAACGCCCGGAACACCAGGGCCGCCGGACAGAAGCCGGTGAAGGCCGACTGGATCAGGTTCAGGGCGGCGAAGACCGTCAGGGCAATCCACCACGGATGGACCGTCAGGCTGAGGGTCACCCCGATCAGGATGACAATGCCGGCGAAGACGAGAATGGCGCGGTCGAGGTTCATGATCATGCTCCGATTAGGGTGAAGGGGCGGCTCAGCGCTTGAGGCGATGGGCCCCGATCAGGTCGAGGCCCAGCCGCTCGTAGAAGGGGACGCTCTCGCCGCGCCGGACCTTGCCGATGAAATATTTCTCGAATCCGACCTTGGCGAGGTGGACCCATTTGCCGCTCGAGGCCCAGTTGATGTTGCGCGGCGGGATCTGTGGCTGGGCGAAGAAGGCGACGCCGCCATCGCCGAAATCGGCCAGGCAGATCGCGTTCCAGGTCGCCTCGTGGGTCGGGGCCTGGTCGTTGATTTCCTGGCGCAGATTGTGGGCGATCGCCGCGACCATGCTCTCGATCATGAAGCCGGTCTTGGGCACCCCGACCGGCACCGGGGTGGGGCCGACCGGCGGAATGGCGACGCAGACGCCCAGCGAATAAATGTTGGGGAAGGTCGGGTTGCGCTGGTGTTTGTCGGCCAGGATGAAGCCGCGCGGATTGACGAGACCCTCGACGTCGCGGACGGCCGGCACGCCGCGGAACGCCGGCAACATCATGGAATAGGTGAAGGGCAGGGCGTGGGTCGCCTTTACCGAGCCGTCGTCGTCGATCGCCTCGACGTGCAGGGTGCCCGACTCGACCTTTTTCACCCGGGCGCTGGTGATCCATTTGATGTGGCGGTTACGCATCTCGCTTTCGAGCAGGCCGCGGGTATCGCCGACGCCGTCGAGGCCGAGGTGGCCGATGTAGGGTTCCGAGGTGACGAAGGTCATCGGCACCTTGTCGCGGATCTTGCGGCGCCGCAGCTCGGTGTCGAGGATCATGGCGAATTCATAGGCCGGACCGAAGCAGGACGCGCCCTGGACCGCGCCGATGATGACCGGGCCGGGGTTGGCCGCCAGGGCGTCGAAGGCATCGGCGGCGACCTCGGCATGATCGACGTGGCAGACCGACTGGGTGAAGCCGGGTGCCGGGCCCAGGCCCTCGATCTCGTCGAAGGCCAGCTCGGGGCCGGTGGCAATGACCAGGTAGTCGTAGTCGAGGACCGCGCCGTCGCCGAGGTCGATCTGGCTGTCGGCGGGACGGACGCGCGAACAGCCCTGGGGCAGAAGGCGGATGTCGCGCTTGCGGTAGACGGGCTCGAGTTGAACCTCGATGGCGTCGCGCTTGCGCCAGCGCACGGCGACCCAGGGGTTGGACGGGACAAAATGAAAGGTCGAGCCCTGGTTCACCACCGTGACGTCGGCGGCATAGCCGAGGGCGTCCTTGATCTCGAAGGCGGCGACGGTGCCCCCGAGGCCCGCACCGAGGATGACGACATGGGGTTTCTTGCTGTCGGCCATTGGCCTGAACTCCCTGTGATGACGCCGCGCCGATCGCCGGCGACGCTTGACGATTACAACATAGACATAATATACGCAAATACGAAACTAACGATGGTCGGCGGTGTGTCGATCCTGTGTCCACCAGACCCCCTTCGGAGCGACCCGGCGATGATCCAGATCAAGGACGTAAAGACTCTTTCGGCCGAGGACGTTCAGGCCGCCCAGGCGGCCGGCCGCGTGCTTGTTGTCGATGTCCGGGAGCCCGGCGAGTTCGCGGCGGAACGGATTGTCGGGGCGATCAATCAGCCGTTGTCTTGCTTCGATCCGGGCCGGTTGGTGGAGATCGTCGGCTCGGCCTCCGTCGTGTTCCAGTGCGGTTCCGGCGTACGGTCCCTGAAGGCTGTCCATGCCTGCCGTGCCGCCGGTGTGGCCGCCGACAGCCATATGGGCGGCGGTATTGGTGGCTGGAAGGCTGCCGGCCTGCCGACTGAACGATCCGGGCGCTCCGGCGGTACCCGGTAGCAGGAGTGATGAACATGTGGCCGTTCCCGAGCCCTGATTTGACGCGGATCGCCGCTGTGGCCCTGACGGGTCTGGCGCTGACCATCGCGGGCTGCGGTCCGGCGACCCCGACCTCCGAGGCTCCGACCGCGCCTTCGGCAACCGGCGGCCATGTCGTCTCCCTGCGCACCATCGCCGACATGAAGCCGGTCGCCGGCGAGGTCACGACCCGCGACATGGGCATGGCCACGGCCCGGATCGGCGGCACCCTGGTACGACTGAACGTGCGGGAGGGCGCGACGGTGCGCGCCGGACAGGTGATCGGCGTGGTCCGTGATGACCGGATCAATCTGCAGACGGCCGGCTTTGACGCCATGGTCCGCGCGGCCGAGGCCGAGGCCGAGCGTGCCCGGGCCGATCTGACCCGGACCCGAACCCTGTTCGATCGGGGCATCTATGCCCAGGCCAAACTCGATCAGGTGGCGGCGACGGCGCGGGCCGCCGAGGGCAATCTGGAGGCGGCGCGAGCCCAGAGGGCCGCCAGCGCCGAGTCCGGGGCCCAGGGGGCCATCCTGGCCCCGACGGCCGGACGGGTGTTGAAGGCCGATGTGCCTGTGGGCTCGGTGGTGATGCCCGGTCAGTCGATCGCCACCGTCACGTCCGGGCCGCTCGTTGTGCGGGTGCAACTGCCCGAAGGCCAGGCGCGGGCCCTGCAGGTCGGGACGCGGGTCGAGATGACGCCGGACGGTCCCGGCGGAGACGCGATGACGGCCCCGGTCGCCCAGGTCTATCCGGCGGTGGACGCCGGCCAGGTGGTGGCCGACATCGACGCCTCGGGACTCAGTGCCAGCCTGATCGGACGTCGCATCGGCGTTCGCCTGCCGGTTGGCGAGCGCCAGGCGATCGTCATTCCGGCGACCCATGTGGTGAGCCGTTTCGGGGTCGACTATGTGCGGCTGGTCCGCGGCGGGACCGTGGCGGATACGCCGGTCCAGATCGCGCCGGGACCGTCGGCGGCCGAGGTCGAGGTGTTGAGTGGCCTGGTGGCCGGGGACCGGATCGCCGCCCCCGCGGGAACGAGCCGATGAACCTTGGAATCTCGGGCCGGCTGACCGCCGCCACCATCCGGTCACCGCTGACGCCGCTGATCCTGATCGCCGCCCTCGCTGTCGGTCTGCTGGCCCTGATTAGCATTCCCCGCGAGGAGGAGCCGCAGATCAGCGTGCCGATGATCGACATCATCGCCATGGCCCCCGGCCTGTCGGCCCCGGATGCCGTGGAACTGGTCGGCAAGCCGCTGGAGAGCATCGTCAAATCGATCCCCGACGTCGAGCATGTCTATACCTTCGCCGATGACGACCAGGTCCTCGTTGTGGCCCGGTTCAAGGTCGGGACCCATCCGGACAACGCCATCGTCCGGGTCAATGAGCGGATCCAGGCCAATATGGACCGGATTCCGGTCGGGATCGCGCCGCCCCTGATCCAGGTCAAGGGCATCAATGATGTGCCGATGCTGACCCTGACCCTGTCGCCGGATCCGGCCAATGCCGGGCGCTGGGACGAGGCGACCCTGCGGCTGATCGCCGATCAGTTGCAGACGGAAGTGGCCAAGGTTGCCGACATCGGCACGACCTATGTGGTCGGGGGGGCGTCCGAGGAGATCCGGGTCGAGCCCGATCCGGCCCGCCTGGCGCTGCACGGCGTGTCCCTGGGCGCGCTGATCGACACGGTGCGTCAGGCCAACCGCAGCTTTCCCGCCGGTTCGGTGCGTGACGGCGGCCAGGCCGTGTCCGTGGTGGCGGGCCAGACCCTGACCGCCACCGGAGACATCGGTCTGCTGACCGTGCCCTCGACGACCGGCCAGGCGGTGGCGGTCCGCGATGTGGCCACCGTCGTGCGTGGCCCGGCCGAGACCCAGTCGCGGGTCAGTCGCTGGTCCCGCGACGCCGAGGGGACCTGGAGCAACGCGCCGGCCGTCACCCTGGCGATCGCCAAGCGCGAGGGGGCCAATGCCGTAGTGGTGGCCGAGGCCGTGCTGCACCGGGTTGAGGCATTGGAGGGCACCTTGATCCCCGAGGGTCTCCACGTCGCCGTCACCCGCGACTATGGCGAGAGTGCCAATGAGAAGGCCAACGAGTTGCTGCTGCACCTCGGCCTGGCCACGGTGTCGATCGTGGTCCTGATCGGATTCGCCATCGGCTGGCGCGAGGCGGCGGTGACCGCGGTGGTCATCCCGACGACCATCCTGCTGACCCTCTTCGCCTCGAACCTGATGGGCTATTCGATCAACCGGGTCAGCCTGTTCGCCCTGATCTTCTCGATCGGCATCCTCGTCGATGATGCCATTGTGGTGATCGAGAACATCGCCCGGCACTGGGCCATGGATGACGATCGAACGCGACAGCGGGCGGCGATCGAAGCGGTGGCCGAGGTCGGCAACCCGACCATTGTCGCCACCCTGACCGTGGTCGCAGCCCTGCTGCCGATGCTGTTCGTCTCGGGCCTGATGGGACCCTATATGGCCCCGATCCCGGTCAATGCCTCGGCGGCGATGGTCTTCTCCTTCTTCGTGGCCATGGTCATCGCCCCCTGGTTGATGGTGCGGTTCGCGCGCAAGTCGCTGGCAGGCGGCGGCCATTCTGCCCATGACGAAGGTCCGCTGGGGCGGCTTTACCGTCGCGTCGCGGGACCGGTCATCGCCACACGGCGCTCGGCCTGGACCTTCCTGATCGTCATCGGGATCGCCACCCTGCTGTCGATGGCCATGTTCGCGACCAAGGCGGTGACGGTGAAATTGCTGCCGTTCGACAACAAGTCCGAACTGATGGTCGTCGCCGACCTGGCCGAGGGCACGACGCTGGAAGCGACCCAGAGGGTGCTCGCCGAGGCGGCGGGCGTGGCCCGGACGCTGCCGGAGGTCCTGGCGGTCGATTCCTATGCCGGCACGGCCTCGCCGTTCAATTTCAACGGCCTGGTACGCCACTACTATCTGCGGACCCTGCCCGAGCAGGGCGATCTGTCGATTACCCTGGCGGCCAAGGGCGACCGCAAACGCAACAGCCATGACGTGGCCCTCGACCTGCGGACGAAGCTGGCCGACCTGACCCTGCCGGCCGGGACGTCGCTGAAGGTGGTCGAGGCCCCGCCGGGGCCGCCGGTCATGGCCACCCTGCTGGCCGAGGTTTATGGCCCGGATGCCGCGACCCGCCGGGATGTCGCCGAACGGCTGAGGGCCATCTTCAAGTCCGTGCCCTATGTCGTCGACGTCGACGACAGCTATGGCGTGGCGCGGCCGCGGCTGCGGCTGGTACCGGACCGCACCCAGATCGAACGGTTCGGAGCCTCGGAGCGTGAGGTGCTGGATTCGATCGGGGCGGTGATGGCCGGACAGGTGGTGGGCTATGCCCATCGGGGCGAGGGGCGCGATCCGCTGCCGATCGCTGTGCGCCTGCCGCAGTCGGCCCGGACCTGGAGCGAGACCCTGGCCTCGACCCCGGTGGCCAATACAGCCGGGGGCGGCCGGCTGGTCTCACTGGGCGAACTGGTGACGGCGCAGACCCAGGCCGGCTCGACCCGCGTCTACCGCCGCGACGGTCGCGACGTCGACATGATCCAGGCCGAACTGGCGGGTCAGTACGAGGCCCCGATCTACGGCATGCTCGAGATCGATGCCCGCATCCGCGACGCCCACTGGGGCGCGACCGGAACGCCGGCCATCCGGATGAATGGCCAGCCCGATGACGAGAGCGTCCCGACGGTGCTGTGGGACGGCGAGTGGGAGATCACCTGGGTGACCTTCCGCGACATGGGCGCCGCCTTTGGTATCGCCCTGCTGGGGATCTATGTGCTGGTCGTGGCCCAGTTCAGGAGCTTCCGCGTGCCGCTGGTGATCCTGACGCCGATCCCCCTGACCCTGGTGGGGATCGTCATCGGGCACATGGTGTTCGGCGCGCCGTTTACCGCCACCTCGATGATCGGCTTCATCGCCCTGGCCGGGATCATCGTGCGAAACTCGATCCTGCTCGTCGACTTCATCCGCCACAGCCAGGGCGACGGACGGCCCTTGCGTGAGGTCTTGCTGGAGGCCGGGGCGATCCGCTTCAAGCCGATTCTGCTGACGGCCCTGGCCGCGATGATCGGGGCGGCGGTGATCCTGTTCGACCCGATCTTCCAGGGGCTGGCCATCTCGCTGCTGTTCGGCCTGGCGTCCTCGACCCTGCTGACGGTGCTGGTGATTCCGGCCATCTATATCGTGCTGCGCGACGACCAGCCGGTGACGCCGCCGGCACCGTCGCCGCAGACAGTGGCCGTCCAGCCCTAGCGGCGTTCGGGCGGCGGGATCATCCGGGCGAAGCGGGCCCGGTCGCCGCGAA
>TARA_R110000868_G_scaffold1650_4_pt1 | contig 24576 bp, 18 predicted proteins | sample TARA_R110000868 | Tara Oceans TARA_R110000868 (sample SAMEA4397489) | marine metagenome | biome: Polar Biome; feature: [SRF] surface water layer (ENVO:00010504); material: water (ENVO:00002006), including particulate matter (ENVO:01000060) such as... | depth 5 m | reverse complement strand
TAGTATCCTGTACTATGCTGTAACATAAATGTGAAGCACTGTTATTGTGCAAGGGCGATTATCAATCAATTTCATTTTGAAGAATGCAGGATGCCACAGGATGCCAAATCTTAATTATGTTTTTAATTTTAGTATTTAAAGGGAATCTTAATTTACCCAATCCCGGCACTAAGGCAATCGATTACAAAGTGGAGGTGTGACTTATAAGGGGCTTAGGGTAATTTTCAGTCAAGAAGGAACTTATCTCAAATGATAGTATTACTTTAAACTTAAAATGTTAATTGAAAAAATCGACTCTAATGAATAATGTATTAGCCAAAAATATTGGATTAACACTACTTTTATTTTGCATTCCTATGTTCTTTGTTAATGCTCAGGAAAATAACATCTTATTTCCCGAGAAAACCAATACGGCCCAACCATGGACCCGTTGGTGGTGGATGGGTAGTGCTGTGGATACTTTTAATTTAAAACAGAATTTAATCAACTTGCACAAGGTGGGGATTGGAGGCGTGGAAATTGCACCTATTTATGGGGTAAAAGGGGAAGAAAATAATTTTTTGGATTACTTGTCCCCCAAATGGATGCAAATGCTGGACTACACTATTAAGACAGCGGATAGTTTGGGAATGCAGGTAGACTTAACACTGGGAACTGGATGGCCCTATGGTGGTCCACAGCTAACTCAGGAATTTGCAGCCACAAAATTAATTACACAAACTTATCAGGTAAGGAAGGGGGAGAAATTTTCGCAGCATATCCTTGTGAAGGATGACAAAGAAAAACAACCTGCCCATTTACAATATTTGTTGGCCTATGGAAATAAGGGCGCATATATAGACTTAACACCACAACTTAGCGGGGACTGGATAAATTGGAGGGCAAAAAAGGAAGATTTCACCATTTATGCGGTATTTGTTGGTAAAACCGGACAAAAAGTAAAGCGGGCCGCCCCAGGTGGCAGTGGTTTTACCCTTGATCATTATTCCACCAACGCACTAAAGGCTTATGTAAAACCATTTAATGAAGTATTATCTGGATTTGAAGGTAGAATTCGCTCCGTTTTTAATGATAGCTATGAGGTTTATGGAACCGATTTCACAGCTGATTTTTTTAAGGCATTTGAAAAGTATCGTGCTTATGATCTTAAACCGTTTCTGCCATTATTATTAAGTAAGGGTAATAATGAGGAAGGCAATAGGGTTAAAAGTGATTATAGGGAAACCTTGTCCGATCTATTATTGCTGGATTTTGATAATCCTTGGACGGATTGGGCCCATGGCAAAGGTTTTAAGTCACGACTTCAAGCACATGGTTCACCAGGAAATTTGATCGATCTATATGCCTCTGCGGATATTCCCGAGTGTGAGACTTTTGGTTCTATGCCTTATGATATTCCTGGGTTGCGCAGGGAAAAGGAAGATATTCGGGAAGGTGATGCTGATCCGGTCATGCTAAAATTTTCATCTTCCGCGGCTCATATTACGGGAAAGCCGTTAACCTCCTCAGAGACTTTTACTTGGTTGCGGGATCATTTTAAAACGGCCCTTTCCCAATGTAAACCTGAAGTTGAAGATTTATTTTTAAACGGGGTGAATCATGTCTTTTTACATGGTACCACCTATTCCCCAGATCGAGCCCCATGGCCAGGGTGGAAATTTTATGCCTCGGTAAACTTCAACCCCAATCTTTCTTTGGGAGAGGACGAAGCACAATTATTTTCCTATATCGCTAACTGTCAATCTTTTTTACAAGCTGGCAAACCGGATAACGAAACCTTACTTTATTGGCCGGTACACGATGTATGGAACAGCTATTTGGAAGGTGCACTCTTTTTTCAATTTAAAATACATTCCTTGGAGGAATGGCTTCACAATCAGCCGTTTTATGAAACTACTGGAAGTCTTATGCAAAAAGGGTACGGCGTAGACTTTGTTTCGAATAATTTTATAGAAAAGGCGACCATTGAAAATGGTGAAATAAAATTGCCCGGAGGAAGTTATAAAAGTTTGATCGTTCCTACCAGCAAGTATATGCCATTGGGCACTTTAAAAAAATTGATAGCGCTTAAAAAGCAGGGAGCCAATATTATCTTTCAAAATCTTCCAGAAACTATTCCAGGGTTTAAGGACTATAAATTGCAGCAGAGTGAAATGCAGCAATTGTTATTGGATAATAAATCACTTATTAATTCTTCAAAAAATATATTTTCAGATTTGGAAATGGCCCAAGTTGAGCCCGAGCAGTTGGTTGAAACCGGTTTAAAATTTATTAGAAGGGATCATAAGGGCAATAAAATTTATTATCTGGTAAATCATACTTCAAAAACGGTTGACCAATACATTCCAATAAATGGCAGTTACAGGGAGGTGAATATATTTGACCCCAATACCGATATAACTGGGAAGGCCAAAATTGAAAATGAAGGTAATAATACTCTGGTTAAAGTCCAGATTAAACCAGGAGGGACCCTCTTTATAATAACGGGTGAATATTCAATCAATAAGGACTGGGAATATTTTGAAACTACAGGTGAATCGTACGAGATCAAAGGGGATTGGAAAATATCTTTTTTAAGGGGCGGGCCAAGTTTACCTGAAAATGCTACTATTTCAAAATTGAAATCTTGGACAAAATTGAGCAAAACAGCTGAGGAATTTTCGGGTACAGCCAAGTATGAACTGGAATTTCAAAATTCAGATACTAAAACGGAGGCCTGGTTGTTAAGATTGGGAGATGTAAGGGAAAGTGCAAAAGTGTGGGTAAACGATGTCTTTGTGGGAACATTATGGTCCAACCCTTTTGAAATTAAAATTGGACCCTTAAAAAAAGGGAATAACAAAATAACCCTCGAGGTTACAAACCTGTCCGCAAACAGGATCAGGGCAAAAGAACTAAGAGGGGAGGAATGGAAAATTTTCCACGAAATAAACATGGTGGACAAAGACTATAAAAAGTTTGATGCAACATTATGGGATCCCATGCCCTCCGGCATTTTAGGGCCTGTTACCTTAACTCCATTAGAATTGAATTAAAAATTAAAATATGAAACAGCAACTTTTGTTTTTATGCATTACGGCCATATCAATACAATCAATATTTGCCCAAATTACCGATAAGGCCAAAGTATTGGAGCATATGCAACTGGCCAATGAATATTTTATGAACAAATGGCCAGATGTAGGCAAAACGATCATTACCAACAAGGAGCGTCCAAGCAATATTTGGACACGGGGAGTATATTACGAAGGTCTTATGGCATTACATGAAATTTACCCAAAAGAAGCGTATTATGATTACGCCTATGCATGGGCAGAATTTCACGGATGGGGATTTAGAAATGGTAATGCCAATCGCAACGCGGATGATTACTGTGCTGCCCAGACGTATATAGATCTTTACAATTTGGAGCCGGACCCCAAAAAATTAAAGAACACCAAGGCCTGTATTAGTATGCTGCTGAACACCCCACAATTGGACGATTGGTCTTGGATAGATGCCATTCAAATGGGAATGCCCGTTTTTGCTAAATTGGGCGTTTTGGAGAAGGACAATCGCTACTTTGAGAAAATGTATGGGATGTATATGTATACGAGGAACAAGCATGGCGATAAGGGGCTTTTTAACCCCAAAGATGGACTATGGTGGCGGGATGCCGATTTTGATCCACCATACACAGAGCCTAATGGGGAGGATTCTTATTGGAGTCGCGGAAATGGATGGGTAATTGCGGCCTTGGCAAAAGTTTTAAGTATTATCCCTAACGATGCTCCCCATAGAGATCAGTATATTAATGACCTGAAATCCATGGCGGAGGCATTGTTGCCTATTCAACGAAAGGATGGCTTCTGGAATGTAAGTTTACATGACCCCAAACATTTCGGGGGAAAAGAGTTATCTGGAACCGCACTTTTTGTTTATGGGATGGCCTATGGTGTAAATAACGGGATTTTGGATAAAGAGACCTATCTTCCCGTAATAGAAAAAGGTTGGTATGCCATGACCAAGGAAGGCTTGCATGTCAATGGATTTTTGGGATATTTGCAATCTACCGGCAAGGAACCCAAGGATGGTCAGCCATTGTCATATGACAAGGTCCCTGATTTTGAGGACTATGGACTAGGTTGTTTTTTGTTGGCAGGAAGCGAAATTTATAAAATGAAAATATGATTCAGATAAGTGGAGTAAAATTATTTACCTATTTAACAATACTATGTTTTACTTTTTTTGGAGAAGTAACTTTATATGGTCAGGAAGTTCTGCCTGTTTGGCCCGATGGGGTACCTAATTCGATTCAGAATAAGGAGTATAAAGAGATAGTTACTTATGATGATGCCAAGGAAGTTAAAGGGATTAGTAAAGTTTCCACTCCTACTTTGACGGCCTATTTGGTGGATGGAAATAAATCCAGCGGGGCGGCCGTGGTTATTTGCCCTGGAGGGGGTTATTCACATTTGGCCATCAATAAGGAGGGTTATAAAGTGGCTAAATGGTTTAATAGTATAGGGGTTTCGGCATTCGTCTTAAAATATCGACTGCCCAATGATTTGATTATGAAGGACAAATCTATAGGGCCGCTACAAGATGCACAGGAAGCTCTTAGATTGGTAAGGCGCAATGCGGTTAAATGGAACTTAGATTCCAACAAAATAGGGATTATGGGCTTTTCAGCTGGCGGTCATCTTGCTTCCACGCTTTCCACCCATTACAATGAAAAAGTTTATGATTCCGAAATACTAAGTGCCCGCCCGGATTTTTCCATTTTGATATATCCGGTAATATCAATGGAAGATGGTACTACACATAATGGTTCCAAGAGAAATCTCTTGGGTGAAAATGCCAGTAAGAATTTAATTGATAATTATTCCAATGAAAGGCAAATAGATGCCAGCACACCTCCAACTTTTCTAATACATGCTGTAAATGATAAAGCTGTTCCCGTTGAAAATAGTATTAATTACTTGCTGAAGCTTAAAGGGAATAATGTTCCTGCAGAGTTACATATTTATGAAAATGGGGGACACGGTTTCGGTTTGGGCAGGGAAGGTACCAATCAGTATTGGCCAGAATCCTTGAAACATTGGTTGATAAACATTAATATGGCGAAGTAAGGGAAGGTGTTAAATATTCATAGCTCCATTCTTAGGTGTATCCGTTTAGAATTTTATTTGTTGCTTTTCCATTTCATCGAGGGCTAGTTGGGCAACCAAGGTTGCTCCACTTACTGATAGATGGGTATTGTCCTCAACGCCAGTTGGCCTATACGCATTCTCTCCAGGGGCAAAATGAAGATGGAGTTTTTTGGAACCTTCAACACCATAAGATATTTCCAATTGTTCTGTTAACAATTGTAAGTCTATAAAGGGCACTTTTAAATCCTTGGCCACCATTCTGGTCACTAAAGGATATGCTCCATGAGTGTCCGCCAAAACCCCATGTTCATTAAAATTTCGCCTTGTAATGGAACTGAAAAGAATTGGAAATGCCCCTTTACTTCTGGTTTCACTTACAAAGAGTTCAAGGTTATAGCGGTATTGGGTATAGGGGTTGGTATACCGTGTTGAATCTTGGTACTTTTGGTCATTATGGCCAAATTGAATAAAAACATAGTCTTTGGGTTTTACGGAATCCAATACTTTTTGCCATCGGCCTTCCGCAATAAAACTCCGACTGCTTCTACCGTTAACGGCGTGGTTTTTAACAACCACCGCATTTGTCAATAATTTTGGTAGCATTTGTCCCCATCCACGTTCCGGATTTTGCTCTGGATCGGGCTTGTCGGCCATAGTAGAATCACCGATTAGATAGAGGCTTGTTTTCCTTTGGGACAGGTCTAATGAATCGGAGGTCTGGTAATTACCAATTGTATTATTACTCCTATTGTTCTGACCACTTACCGTAGATGAAAAAACAAATAGGATTAAAAGAAAGATGTTTTTCATATTCAAGTTTATTGAGTTTTAAAATGTAGATACCACTCCGTCTGTTTATCATGGCCCTTTTCTCCCAAAATATTTTTTGTGGTGTATCTTTTGGCCTGTGTTTTTGTTAATTGGTGGCTCCATGAAACCCTTTGGAATGGCTTGTAGCCTAGCCCATTACAGTTGTACTCACCATAGAAGGATTGTTTTTCAGCCTCTGTGTTGGACCAATTGTCCCATCCTAGGGGAAGAATATGTTCGCCCATGGAACAATTAATAAAAACTGTTTTGGCATGGGTTCTCCAAGGTCTTCCCAAATAGACTTCAGTGGCATGTGGATCGGCTGTAAGCTTACAACTTATAAAAACATACCCGAAGTCTATACCTTTTGGTGTGGATGCAGCGGTAATAAAGGAATTGGATTTACTATGTACGGTGCATTTTTCAAAAACTGCAGTGGCATTGCCAAAAATAAAATCGGTCGTTCCCGCTATAAAGCAATTTCTGTAATACTGTTTAAAGCCTTCGCCAGAAGTATACAGTGTATCTTGATTTCCTAAAATCCTACAGTTTTCCACAAGGGCCCTGTCGGCATTTACGGCAAGGGCAACTGCTTGCCCAACGGCTCCGGCCGTATTTTGAATGGTTAGGTTGGCGGCGATAAAATCATGGCCCTCAACTAGAAGGGTTGGGGTGTGAAAAGTACTGTTCCTACCCAAATCGATCTTGTCAAAATAATCGTCATATGTAATGATGGTATTGTCTATATCCTGACCGATCAACGATATTTTCGGATTCCAGGAATATACATGAACCTTCTCCTGGTAAACCCCGTTCTTTATATTGATCAATACCCGTTGGTCCGGATAGGCTTTGGATGAATTAATGGCTTCCTGAATTGAGGTAAAATCCCCACTACCATCCTTGGCAACAGTTATATTGTAATCCTTATTGGATACAGAACTATCTTTTGGTTTATTTTGAGCGGCAATGGATGACGCTAAAAAAAATGACAGGAATAGTAGTGTTATTGAAAACGGTCTTTGCATGATGCCTCTGTTGGTCAGGTAGGTGTTAAATCCAATTACGCTGTGGATTTTTTAAACCTAATTGTAATCGATTACATGAATATAGATAAAATATTATATCTTGCCAAGATTATTTTTCTAAATAGGGGTCAATAGGATGCTTAAATGTAGTCATAGGTGAAGAATATAAAATGTATTCGATTATATATTTAAAATGTGTTGTTTATATCCTTTAATTTTGCGCCTATTTTTTATACTAGAGTCCATTTTAAAAGTACATTAAGTTATCAATTTACAGCAAACAACAAGGGTATTGTTATAACAACCAAGTTAGATATTTCATGAAAAAGAAAACGACCATATATGACATAGCGGCAAAACTAGGTCTCACTGCTGCGACAGTCTCTAGGGCCCTAAACAACAATACCAAAATAAGTTTAAATACGCGGAAGCTGGTTCTGGAGACTGCCTTGGAAATGAATTATGAGCAGAATAAGTTGGCTTTGGCCCTAAAAAGCGGCAAGAGTTATAATGTTGGCGTCATTGTTCCTAGAATAGATAGTAATTTCTTTTCATCGGTTATACGAGGTATTGAAGAAGAATTGTATCCCAAGGGTTACCATGTAATAATCTGTCAGACCCATAACCAGGAAAATATAGAAAACGAAAAAATAAATTCCCTGGTAAATGTTCAGGTGGATGGCATTTTAATGTCTATTTCCAATGCCAATCTGGAGGAAAATAAGGGATTTAATAAAATTCTAAAAAATAAAAAAACGCCTTTGGTCTTTTTTGACCGGAAGAAGGATATTAAAGGCATCAGTTCTGTGACCATAGATGATTTTAAAGGTGGTTACGATGCTACCAAGCATTTGTTGGACCAAGGTTGCAGGCGTATAGCACATTTGTCCAACGACCGTAAGTTTGAAATTTTTAGGAATAGGTATTTGGGTTATAAACAGGCTCTACTGGACAATGGAATTGAATTTGATGAAAGCTTGGTCATAGAGACACAGAGTAACGTTCTTGATGGTAGAAGGGCCGCACGGCTACTTTTGGATATGGAAACACCGCCAGACGCTATATTTTCTTCCAGCGATTTCGCCGCTTTGGGAGCTATTCAGGAAATAAAGGAAAGTGGATTTAATATTCCGGAGGATATTTGCGTTGTAGGTTTTTCCAATGAACCCTTTACCAGATTTATGGAACTTACGACCATTACGACTGTTGATCAATTTCCCCTGGAAATGGGAAGAAAAGCGGCACAGGTTTTTTTGGAAGAAGTAAGCAATACCGAGGATACCAAAATAACCAAAAACGTGGTGTTGATACCAGAACTTATTATTAGAAAATCCTCTTTAAAAAATAAAGAAGGTTAAAGAATTGAAATAATTTCTTTAACCTTCAATTATTTATTAACTAGGGCAATTGTCTAACAAATATTATAAAGACACCCCTCTACGCCAAGGAATAAAATCATTTTGATTTAATAATTTGGCTTTGGTCTGAATTCTTCCACTGGCCACTTCGATTATAAAGTCCAGCATTTCATCTGCCATTTCTTCAATCGTTTTTTCACCTCGTATTACCGCTCCGGTTTCAATATCAATAATATCGGGCATTCTTTCCTTTAGTTCCGTATTGGAGGATACTTTTATAATTGGCGCAATGGGATTTCCTGTTGGTGTTCCCAAGCCGGTGGTAAACAGAACTACATTGGCTCCTGAACCTACCATGGCCGTAGTGCTTTCCACATCGTTTCCGGGAGTACACAATAAATTAAGGCCGGGTTTGGTAATGTATTCACCATAATCCAGGACATCTTGGATGGGGGAGGTACCTCCTTTTTTTGCGGCTCCGGCAGATTTCATGGCATCGGTAATTAAGCCGTCTTTAATATTTCCTGGCGAAGGGTTCATGTCAAAACCTGAACCGGCGTCTACAACCGACTTTTCGTAGGCCTGCATTAACTTTAAGAACTTTTGGCCCTTTTCGTCTTCTACACATCTGTTTACCAATTCCTGTTCCACACCACAAAGTTCAGGAAATTCAGATAGGATGGCCGTACCGTTCAAGGCTGCCAATAAATCTGAAACGGCCCCTAAAGTGGGGTTGGCGGATATCCCTGAAAAACCATCCGATCCCCCACATTCCAAACCAACTCGTAATTTGGATAATGGTGCCGGTTTGCGTTCGGCATTATTGGCTTTTTTAATGGCCTCAAAAGACTCTTTGACAATGGCCGATAACATATCATCCACAGTTCCCATTTGTTGTTGTTCAAAAATAAGAACTGGTTTGTTTAGGTTGGGATTAATAGATTTCAAGGCTTCATTAAATACACTTATTTGAAGGTTTTGGCAACCCAAGCTCAATACCGTGGCCCCTGCAACATTCGGATTATTTACATAACCCGCCAGTAATTTGGCCAGACTTTCAGAATCCTGTCTTATTCCACCACAACCCCCTGGGTGTGTAATAAATTTTACATCAATATTGTCGAATACATTACTGGAATTAAGATCAACCGAAGTTTCTTGGGCAGTATTGGTGACCAAAGATCGAAGTAACATTTGATGCGGGTTTACTTTTTGTTTTAAAAGTTCTTTTTCAAAGACTTCCTTTAAAATTTCAATGTTCCTATTTTCACAAAAAACCAATGGGAAAAACAACCACACATTTTCGGTACCTACCTGTCCGTCTTCCCTGTGGTAACCAAGAAATGTTTTGTCTTTCCATTTTTCCACATTGGGAACGGTCCAACCAATAGTTGCTGTTTTACCAAATACTTTTTCACTTTGGTGTTTTACATTCTCAGTAGTTAGAACATCCCCTTTTTCTATAGGGCCATTGGCGCTTCCAACCAGAACACTATACATAATAATCCGATCTCCGGATTCAAATTTTTGCAGGGCAATTTTATGCTTTGATTTGATATCCGATACCACCGTAATTTCCTCCCCCTCAAATGAAATTACCTCTCCTGCCTTTAAATTAACCAATGCAACGGCAACGTTGTCAGAGGTGTTTACCCTTATAATTTTACTTTTCATTTTATCGACTTCAAATTAGTTGTAATCCAATGGTTTAAAACCTTTTGCTGTAATTGGCAAACCCTACTTCAATTCCATTTCCGTCAATTTCCTCCAAAGCTAAGGCAACTGCTTCTGTAAGATTTTTAACTGGCGTTAAATCCTCCCCCCAATAAGCGGCGTTGCCCAAGGTTTTTTTGGCTATTTCCAAATAATCATTGGATTCCCAGATTTTGGCAAAGGCCTCCACTATGTCATCACTATCATTTACGGGTAGGTTTTCTCCCTTCCAAGTCCCCTTGTAAAAACGTATAAGGGCAGCAAAGGCGAAAGTTAAATTGGTGGGTATTTTTTTATGAATATCCACGTATTCCAATAAACTGGGCAATACCCTTACCTTAAATTTTGAAATTGAATTTAAAGCAATACTGGATAAGTTATGAATAATAAAGGGATTTCTAAATCGGTCCAAAACCTCTTCAGCAAAGCTGTCCAGCTCTTCTTTGCCCATTGGAAGCGTAGGGTTTATTTCATTAAAAATGGCATCATTCACAAACTTACCGGTAAAGGCATTATCTACCGTTTGCTTAACAGTTGTATTCCCGTATAAAAGGGAAAATGGTACCATGGAGGTATGTGCACCGTTTAATATCCTGACCTTCCTGGTCCTATAGGGCTGCATATCCTTTACAATCTTAACGTCCAGAGACGTTTTATGAAAGGGTAATTTTTGTTTTAGCGTATCATCTCCTTCAATGACCCATAGAAGAAATGTTTCGGCGGCGACTATTAAATTGTCCTTATAGGACAATTGGGCATTGTATTCGTCAATTTCATCCTTGGGGTATCCAGGTACTATACGGTCTACCAGGGTGTTATGGAATGTAGAGTTGGAGGTAAGCCAATTGGTGAAGTCTTGGCCTAAGTTCCAGTCATCGGAGTATTGTAATATTATTTCCTTTAATGTGTCTGAATTATGATTGATCAGCTCACAGGGAATTATGGTTAGACCTTTATTGGCATCACCTTTAAAATGCTTAAAGCGCTCATATAACAACACCGTTAATTTGGCAGGAAACGAAGTTGGTGGCTGCATATCCAAGGTGTCGGTGGAAACATAGGCAATACCGGCTTCTGTAGTATTGGAAATAATAAACTGAAGGTCTTCCTCTTTGGCTAAACTTAAGTAGTCTTGGAAATTGCTGTATGGGTCAATTCCTTTTACAATGTTGGTAATAAGTTCTTTATGCTGAATTTCCTTCCCTTTCTGAATTCCTTTTAAAAACAAGGTATATAATCCATCTTGCTCATTAAGCATTTTCACCAAACCTCTTTCAATAGGTTGGACCACCGCAATGCCGGCATTAAAATTAGCTTCCTGGTTTAATTTTTGGAACGCATAATCTACAAAAGCCCTTAAAAAGTTACCTTCTCCAAATTGTACGATCTTTATTGGTGAGGTCGACTCTAAATTGGTGTTTTTTCTGTTTAATGCTAGCATAATACTTATTTTTATAGTGTTAAGGTGGATCGAGCCGATTTTTCAATGGGATGCACTTAAAGCTTTTATGGTCATTCCAATGCAATAATGTAATCGATTGCACAAATGTAACACAAATTATTTTATATCCAATTTTTCCAACTTGGTTCTGTGAGTTTTATTTTGATTGAAGGGAATATAAACCAAGAAAATAAACAGTATTCATCTCGAAGCTTCTTCCTGATGCCAACGGTCTAAATCTTCATATGTTTGCTAGTGGGTCTTTTAAGCACCAGTGTATTTACCGTAGGCCGTTAACGCCATGTATCAAAATTTTTAAATTAGTTTCTATCTATAAATTTACGACCCTTTTTTCCTCGTTGCTTTGGATTGCCGCCTCAATAACTTTTATCACGTTCATACCGTCCGTTGCGGATACAGGGACCGCATTATTATTTCTTAAGGCCTGGTATATGCCTTCATAATACGCCATATAGTCCCCATTTAAAGTAGGGACGTATTCCCTGATAATTTTACCATCCTTCTCTGAATGCAACAATCCTTTTTCTTTATCCAATTCGGCACCCCAGTCCGGGGTTCCCGGTCTTTTTCCTGCCTGAAGGGCAGCCTCCTGTACATCGGCTTTGGATTTTATAAAAGAACCTTTGGTTCCGTGCAGTATGTTTCCCGGTAAAATCTCGCGAACATAGTAACTGGATTTTAAAGTTACCCTATGCGTACTATAAATCAATTTCACATCAAAATAATCTTCTACTTTGGAATTGGGGCGAAAGGTGTCCAAATCGGCATATATGGCATTTGGCATGCCAAATAATACCAGTGCCTGATCAATTAGATGTGAGCCAAGGTCGTATAAACACCCGACTGCAGCTGTTGGGGTTTCTTTGTGCACTTTGTAACTTAGACCTGGGTCATATCGATCATAATGGATCTCTGCCTCCACAATTTTTCCTAGCCAGCCCTCGTCCAATATTTTTTTCACCGTTTTAAAATCACTGTCATATCTTCTATTGTGATATACAGAAAGTGTTACTTTTTTCTCCTTGGCCAATTGGATCAATTCTTCCGCCTGTGCCACTGTTGCGGTAAAGGGTTTTTCTACAATTACGTTTTTTCCTGAATTTATAGCCTGTTTTGTAAATTCATAGTGCGTTACACTGGGCGTATTTACCACGACCAATTCTATATTTTCGTCGGCCAACATATCCTCCAAGTGGCGGAAGGTTTTTATATTGGGATATTTGGCCTGGGCGTTATTTTTTGTTCTTTCCCAAACCCCGTATAAATTAAATTCTGGATGTAAATCAATGAAGGGGGCGTGAAAAACAAATCCGCTCATTCCAAAAGAGCATAAGGCTGTATTTATAGGTTTCATAGGCTTAAATTTTATTCGTGTTACCAGAAATTCAAAAGCTGAAAGCACATAGAATTTTAATTGTAGAACCAACCCCTCTTTTCAGCAGTATGTGTGATTCAATACCCCGAGCTTCGGGGAGGTTTCTTAAATGCATTCCAAAGCTATAATTGGTGGTATATACCTTTAAAAGGCACTAATTTATAGATTTTAGATAATAACAGCCTAAGTTTTATGCCTTTTTCAACCATTTTTGGTTCAAACAGAAAGTTAGAGCGTTGAAGCAATTTTAAAACAGGGGTTAAACCTTATCCTGCTCACAGGTCAATCAATAAAGAAATTAGGTAAGGCTAGGGAGAACCATGGAAATAGCGTTACCAAAATCAATACCAAAAAACTGACCAAAAGAAAAGGTAGTCCGGCCTTGCTTACTTCTCCAATTGAAATTTTTCCAATACTGGATGCCACAAAAAGACAGACCCCTACAGGAGGAGTGGTGAGCCCAATAATTAAATTCAAGACGGCAATTACTGCAAAGTGAATAGGGTCCACATCTACGGCAACGGCCACCTTTAACAAGATTGGAAAAAGAATAAGCAAGGCAGCAATGGTTTCCATAAAAGTGCCCACTATGATCAATAACAGATTAATTAGTAACAAAACCACATATTTATTGTCTGAAAAGCCTAGGATTTCATTGGATATGTTCTGTGGAATTTGCTCCGTAATCAAAATATAGCCAAATAGGTTGGCAAAACCCACCAAGACCATAAGGGAAGCAGAGGTCTTCATGCTGTCCAGGATAATGACCTGAGTGTTTTTTAAATTTAATTTTTTATACACGAATTTGCCAATGATCATGGCGTAAACCACTGCTATAATCGAGGCTTCCGTTGGCGTGAAGATACCTCCTACTATACCGTAAAGGATGATAAAGGTCATCAACAGCGACCAAAAAGTATCTACAAAACTACGTGCGATATCACTAAAACTACTTCGCTTATGTTTTGGATATTTTTTTCTTTTGGATATAAAATAAGCAGTAAGCAATAGTCCAACCCCCAATAACAATCCGGGCAGTGCGCCCGCCAAAAACAATTTGCCAACGGAAAGGCCGCTTAAGGTTGCGGCTATGATCATGGGTACGCTTGGAGGAATTATGGGGCCTATGGTGGAGGATGCGGCCGTTACCGCGCAGGAAAAATCAGTGTCATATCCTTCTTTTTTCATGGCTGGTATCATTATAGACCCCATACTGGCCGTATCAGAAATAGCGGTACCGGAAATCCCGGCAAAGAGCATGGAAGCCCCAATGTTCACCAACGAAAGTCCCCCCCGGATATGCCCCAAAAGATGGTTACAGAATTTTATAATTTTTTCGGTTAACCCTCCTTGGTTCATTAGGTTGCCGGCCAAGATAAATCCTGGAACACTTAGTAGCACAAACACATCTATTCCAGAGTACATTTTCATGGGGACTATGATCAATGGAACCCCTTTGACTATTAAATAACTTAGGCAGGCTAGCCCGAGTGCGAAAGCAATTGGGAAGCGAAGCACTAGACCTAAAATAAAAACAATGACAAGTATCCAAATCATGGTCTAGAATTTTTGAGGGTTTTTATAATTTTTTTCCAGAGGTAGTAGCTTATGGATGTTGACATGATAAGCATGCTAAAGAATGCTATCCCCATATTAAAACCCATGCTGGGTGATTTTTCAGGTATTCCCAGGAGAATGAATTTAATGGAATATATGGCCATGACAAGAAATAGTAGCAAAGTAACTATGGGTATCGCCAAGTTTAATACTTTTTTAAATCTTTCAGGGAAACGATTGTAGAACATATCCAAATGCACGTAAAATTCATTTTTCATGGCCAGACCAGCGGCAAACGACATGGCATAGATAAAGAAAATACGTGAAGCTTCCTCTGTCCATGGAGGAGTGTTAAAGGGTGTAAATCGACAAATTATCTGAAGTAGGACGGTTAATATAAGGCCCCATGTACTTAGTAAAGTTCCTATTTTTAGGATGCGGCCCACTGCTTTATTTAGCATCATCTTCTACTTTTTTGAGTTCTCGGTATATTTTCTGCATGTCAGGAGAAAGACTTTCGTATATGGCCTTTTCGCTTTTTTTGGCAAAGGCTTCCTTGTCCACTTCAATAAATTGCATGCCCTCGGCCTTTAATTCCTCCTGTACATTCTTTTCGTTTTCTATATAGAGATGATGTTCATAGGCCTGCATTTCTTTACCGGCCTGCAACAAGATTTCCTGAAGGTCCGGAGGCAGCTTTTGAAATTGCTTTTCACCTACCACAGGGTAGACCCAACTTATGACATGACCAGTTAAGTTGAGGTATTTTTGAACTTCGGAGAAACCGGCGTTATGGATCATGGCGAACGGATTTTCCTGAGCTTCGATCGTGCCTTGTTGTAGGGAGGTGAATACTTCGGAAAAGGCCATTGGGGTTGGTTTGGCACCGAGGGAGCTCCAAGTAGTTACAAATGCAGGTACATTGGGTACCCTTATGATCAGGCCTTTCAGATCATCGGGATGTCTTATTGGCCTATTGGATGTTAAATGCCGTGGTCCCCGTTCAAAATGTCCCAAGGAGCGTAATCCTGCCTTTTTGATCATTTCTTCTTCCATTAATTTGCCAACCGGGCCATTTATATAGCGATTCATATCAGTGGAATCCTTCATTAAAAAAGGTAACTCGCAAAATGTGGCCACTTCGAACCAATTGGTCAAGGTAGATCCAGTGGTGGTCATATCTATTACCTCGGCCTGTATCAGGCGAATGGCCTCAATTTCTTTCGCCAACTGTTCAGAGGGATAGAGCTCTATCTTGATGCGGCCTTTGGAGCGTTCCTCCACAATTTCTGCGAAATATGCGAAGGCCTTGTACCAAGCATGGTCTTCATTGACTAATAGTGCAGTCCGCATTAAAAACTCTGGTTCCTTTTTTTGGGGTTCGCAACCGCTGAATAGGAATATGGAGAATATTGGTATTATTAGTGTCGTAAGGAAACGGGCCATCCGAAGTGGATTTTTCATGGTATTGGTCCTAAAGATTTTATTCTTTATAAATATAACTATTTAGTTTTAACAGCCATGAAGGTTATAGACGTACAAATAAGTGGGATATTCTGTCTTAAATTTCAATAAAGGGATAGAGGAAACTTAATGGAAGGCAATAGTAATAAAAATGAGGTGTCGCGCTTGGGATATTAAAGTGCCGCTGTTGAAGTAGTAATCCTAATGCAATATAAAGTATTTAAACCAAAGGCTGTCATTTAAATTATACGTTGAATTCATTCAAAATTTTAATGGCCTCCCCGTCCGATACTTGATCGAAATTCATATAGAACTGACCTACCGCCTGAAAATTGAAAGGGGTTTCCAGACAAACCACTTCGTCAATATATGAAGTAGCCCGCAATTTTTGTACGGTTAATTTGGGCGCTACGGGAATGGCTATCACTATTTTTTCCGGTTTTTGCTCATAAATCAGCTGAGCTGTTACGCGAATGGTGTTTCCGGTGGCTATGCCATCATCAATTATGATGACGATTTTGTCCTTTAGATCGAGGGGGGACCTATTCTTGAAATATTGGTTGTGCCTTTTTTGAAGTTTTTCCCGAAGGCGCTTGGTTTCTTTCTCAATATATCCAATTGAAATTTCGGTGTTATCATCCATAATAATGTTGTTGAGACTTACTGCACCAATAGCAAATTCCTTGTTGAAGGGGTGACCTATTTTTTTTGAAAGGGCAACATCCAATTTTGCATTAAGTGTTTTGGCCACAATAGCTCCCAAGGGTAATCCACCCCTAGGGATGGCCAAAACAACTACATGCTTTTTGTCTTTGTATGTGTTTAATTTTTTCGCTAGCTGTAGCCCGGCATCTATTCTATCCTTGAACATTTTTATGGGTTTTTAGTTGTCAGCCATCCCTTGAGCCATATAGCTGAGCGTTCGGCCACTTACTCCAGCTATTCTCCTTCCTCAAAAAGCTGGCCTGCCCATGGGTCGACTTCCAGTTTCCACTGGGGTCAGCTTTTCTAATCCGTATCCATTGGCATACAAAAGCAGGAATTATATACATTCTGGATGAAAAGCTTCCATAAAATATATTAAATCGGGGGAAACAGCTATGACATTGGTCATGTTTATATATGTTCAGGATTATGCCATTTCAGGAAATGGGGGATGCGGCTTTGTATATATGTTATATTAAAGGTAACTGTAAATGGGAAAATAGGTCTTAATGAATTTGTTTGGATTCTAAAAAATAAAAAAACCCTTAAGATTAAGGGTTTTTGACTAAGTAAGAATTCTTTTTGCACGGTTCCACTATTAAGTGATACCTGCGGAAGCATTATTCGTGCCAACTAAAGTCGGACAAGCTCCTCTGTGTCTATAGCTTCTTTTAGTTTTGCTTTTATATAGCTATGGCTATTAAAAAAGCGTTTTCCGTTGTGCCGCTTAAGGTGCACTACCTTACTGCCATCTGGCATCACTTGCATTTTAGAAACGACTACTTTGCTTTGGAAAAGTGTTTTGTAGTTTGGGATTCCCCCTTTCTTAATGATGAAGTTCATCCTTGGCAATTCTATATGTTCATACAGATTTGCTGAGGGACTTCCAATCATTAATACCGAACCAACTTCCAAATCATCAATTTCGGTTGTTGTGGATGCTTGCAGTAATGTAATTCCGCAAAAAAAATAAAGTGCTGCTAATACTGTTTTCATAGGTTTACAGGTGTTTTTTAATTGTTTAATCATTTTTACCGCTTAAAAATAACAATAATTCAATATTTGAAATCTTAAGATTTTCTTAAATCGGCTCATTTTTAGGGTAAGATAGAGAGGAAGTAATTTAGAAAGGCTTCTTGGAGACGTATGTTGTTATCTGTGCAATTATAAGTTTACTGATCCGCAAATTGGTTTTAACCGTTAGTGCTACAATAGTCTATACCAAAAGTTGCCGTTAATTGGACGTTTAGGAATTAGGCAAAATAAATCCCTTTAGAAAAACTACTAAAGGGATTTATTTTTTCCAATATTTAAAGAAATCGGTATTGGCCTTAAGGGCCCACAGTACCAATATCACTTTTGGAATTGGTTGTAAGTGATGGTATTTATCGCTGAGTTATGACAATTAATAAGTTATTTTATATATGGTACCTTTTAGATCTTCACTTACATACAGTTCGCCATTGGGGCCTTGGGCCAGACCACAGGGTCTATGCTCTATTGGACCACTGGGATTTGCTAGGTCGATACCAGAAAAGTTATCTGCAAAAATTTCCCAATCTCCGTCCGGTTTGCCATCCTTAAAAGGGATGAAGGCTACAAAATAACCTTTCTTCAGCTCTGGGGACTGACCGTGAAATGCAATAAAAGCACCATTTCTATATTTTTCAGGAAACATTTCTCCAGTATAGAAAAGAAGATCATTAGGGGCTAAATGCGCTGGAAATGCCACAATGGGATCTATGGCATTTTCCCCACCTATTTTTTCACCGTCACCCCCATATTCAGGGGAAACCATTTTCTTTTTCTTAAACTGATCGTAATAGATATAGGGCCATCCGGCATCGTCGCCATCATGCAATTCATATAATGTTTCGGCAGGTAGCTCCGCACTGTGCTTGGCAGTATAGTATTCCGGATAGAAATCATGGAAAGCACCACGGCCATGAACTGCTGCAAATAAAGAATTGGTCTTGTGGTTCCATGCGGTTGCTACCGCATTTTTAACCCCAGTGGCATACCGTTTGCCATCTGAAAAGGACTGATTCAATTTATCCGCCTTAAATTGCCAAATTCCTCCGGCAGAATCCAAAATAGCACAAGGCATAATACCCTTACCGGTACCTTCTTCCCTGCAGGAATCGTTCCATGATCCTATAGTAACATATAGGTTGGAATTGTTGTCCATTACAAACGATTTTGCATTGTCACGGCCCATATCTGCCAGTCCGTCTACAATATTCTCAGGATTTTCAATATCAATAATCTCTTCTTTTTCATTAAGTTTATATCGGTAGATAGCGGAATTTGAGGAGGTATATAAATAGCCATTTTTGATCAATATTCCTGTTCCCGGAAGATTGCCAAATTGCTGTTCTTCATCAATTTTCCCGTCTTGGTCATTATCCTTTAATAAAACAATTGCTTTTTCATCTTTCAGTTTGGATCTGTTTACATAGATATCTCCGTCTTTTGATACGGTCATATGTCTAAGATTTCCCAAATCTTTCGCTACAACTTCTATAGAAAAATCCTCCGGGATCACTATATCGGTTTCATTGATTGGAGCAGCTACTTTTTCTTTGGAATTTTGCTTGCATTGTGTGGTTAGTACTGCCAAAAAAACAAGCATGGATAATGACTTAAATACTGGAAATGTAATTCTGTTATTCATAATTTTAATTAGTGTGGTTGGATCAAGGGCTAAAGATAGTATTTCAATCTTATTTTTTAAGAAAAAACCAGAATTTGGCCTTAGATGCTACTTTGCCAATGGTGTTTGGAATATTTATTTGCCCTAATGTTCCTGTGAAAATAATATTCTTAATTTGGTAGTTGGTTAATGAGTTCATGTGAGAGTTCAATAATGTAGGACAAAATAAATGGAATATAGCAAGATTAGAATAACGGCGGATCGGGCCATAAAAATTGCTTTTGAAATCTTTAATATTCAAGGTAGCGCAAAACCATTGCCAGGGGAGATCGATTTTAATTTTAAGATCGATACTGCGGATGGACAGCAGTATATTTTAAAAGTCTCCCGACCCGATCAAAACGAGGATTATTTGGACTTTCAACAGAAATTGCTACTTTACGCCAGCGAACACGCCAAGGATTTAACGTCTCCCCATGTCATTCCAGATAGGCAGGGAAAATTAATTTCTGAAATTAAGGATGATTTTGGCCAAATCAGAAAGGTGCGACTTCTGTCCTGGATATCGGGCAGGGTCTGGAGTGGGGTGAACCCCCAATTGGAGGGGTTGCGTTACAGTTTGGGGGAGCAATGTGGGAAACTTACCCGGGCTTTGCAAGGTTTTCACCATCCCGAGGCCCATAGGGAATTTGTTTGGGATGTGGCCCAAGGCGATTGGACCACCGCCCATCTCCAGCTCTTGGACGATGGGCAAAAAGAGATCGTCTCCTATTTTCAGAATCGATTCAAACAGTCACAGTCCGGTTATTTCCAGTTGCGTAAGGCCGTGGTGCACAATGATGCCAACGATAATAATGTTATTGTTTCCGAAGCTCTGATTGATCCCAAAGTGGTCTCAGCCATAGATTTTGGGGATGCGGTATATACGCAGATAATCAACGACCTGGCCATAGCCTGTGCCTATGCCGTTATGGGGCATAATGATCCATTGGAGGCCGCATTGCCTATTGTAAAGGGTTATCACCATTCATTTCCTCTAAAGGAAAATGAATTGGAACATTTGTACATGGCCATCGCCATGCGCTTGGTGATTTCCGTAACCAAATCGGCCATCAATAAAAAGGAGGAACCGGACAATAGGTATCTAATGATCAGTGAAGAACCGGCCTGGGAACTGCTTCGGAAATGGAGGGACATCAATGCGGATTTGGCCCTTTATAGTTTTAGGGAGGCATGTGGCTTTAGAGCCCATCCCAAGGAAGAAAAATTTTCGGCTTGGGCCAAAAAACAATCCTTTTCTCTGGAAAAACTGTTTCCCACAATAGGCTCCAACACAGTACATCCCCTAGACTTAAGTGTGTCCAGCAAATGGATCGGTCATGAAAAGGACTTTAACGACCTGGACCATTTTCAGTACAGACTCAATAAACTACAGGGAGAACATCCTTTCAAAATATTGGTGGGAGGCTATCTAGAACCACGCCCTATCTATACTGCTTCTTCTTATGATAAAATTGGGAACAAAGGGAGGGAGAGTAGAAGCATTCATTTGGGGGTCGATTTTTGGTTGCCAGCTGCAACTCCGGTACACGCTCTTTTTGATGGGGAAGTGGTTACGGCAACCAACGATGCAGGGGATAAGGAATACGGGGGACTGGTAATTTTAAGGCACCGGGAGGAAGGATTGGAGTTCTATACCCTCTATGGGCATTTATCGGTGGACAGCGCTACCAGGTATAAATTGGGTGCCTGTTTAAAGGCAGGTGATGAAATTGGAGTTCTAGGAATTTGTTCGGAGAATGGCAATTGGGCCCCACACCTACATTTTCAGATCATTCTATCCATGCTCGATTATAAAATTGATTTCCCAGGAGTAGGTTATCACAGTCAGATCGACCTATGGCAAAGCCTTTGCCCCGACCCCAATTTGTTGTTTAAGATTAAGGAATTGGTCCAGAGGGAGACGGTTTCCAATACGGATATCACCGCCTATAGAAAACAACATTTGGGAAAAAGTTTAAGCCTGCAGTACAAGGTGCCCATTAAAATGGTTCGGGGTGCAGGGCAGTACCTAATGGATCAATTTGGCAGAAAGTACTTGGATACCGTAAACAATGTGGCCCATGTGGGACATGAACATCCAGCTGTAGTAAGGGCAGGGCAGGAACAAATGGCATTGATCAATACCAATAGTCGCTATCTACATGAAAATATCAATGACCTGGCCAAGGAGCTATTGGAGACCCTGCCACCAGAATTAAGCGTGCTCCATTTTGTGAATTCGGGAAGTGAAGCCAACGAATTGGCGATCCGTATGGTAAAGGCCGTTAACGGGCAGCGAGACATTATTGCTTCTGAAGTAGGTTATCATGGCAATACCAATATGTGTATCGACATCAGTTCGTATAAGTTTGATGGTAAAGGTGGCCAGGGAGCTCCGGAACACACCCATATTTTTCCGCTTCCCGATGCCTTTAGGGGCAAGTACCGAGAGGAAAATACCGGAGAGCAATATGCCTTGGAGGTCAAAAAGCAAATAGAAAATATTCAGGCCAAGGGAAGGGGAGTAGGGGCCTTTATCATAGAGCCGATCATTAGCTGTGGGGGACAGATAGAATTACCGGATGGATTCTTGGCAAAAGCCTACAAATACGTTAGGGAAGCGGGCGGACTCTGTATCTCGGATGAGGTGCAAGTAGGCTGTGGCCGTATGGGCACTACCTTTTGGGGCTTCCAATTGCACGGGGTGGTCCCCGATATCGTGACCATAGGGAAACCCCTTGGCAACGGACATCCTTTGGCTGCCGTGGCCTGTACCCAAGAAGTAGCAGAAAGATTTGCCAATGGCATGGAATATTTCAACACCTTTGGGGGCAATCCCGTATCCTGTGCCATTGGTGCCGAAGTAATGAGGGTGGTGAAGCGTGAGAAGCTGCAGGCCCATGCATTGGCGGTCGGGACTTATTTAAAAAAGGAACTGAGAACTCTGGCGCTGGAGTTTCCCATAATCGGAGACGTTCGGGGTCAAGGACTTTTCTTGGGGTTGGAGTTGGTAAATGGCCACATGGAACCTTTGGCAGATCAGACCGATTATTTGGCCAACCGCATGAAAGATCACGGTATCCTTATGAGTACGGATGGCCCGGACCATAACGTATTAAAAATCAAACCTCCTATGGTTTTTAGCCAAGAAAATGCGGAGGAACTTGTTTTTTACCTTAGAAAAATTTTGGCCGAAGATTTTATGAAAATATAATCAAATTTTTGGTTTGGAATGTTTATTCGCTTCATATAGGTCCCCACCCTAGCCCCGCCTAAAGTCGGGCAGGCTCTCCCCCCAAGGGGAGGGAACTCCTAAAGAGTGTATGTGGAAATTTTATTCTATAGGGCGGACTTCAAAAAATACTGAGTTGGTTTCACCAAATCCTAATCCATGATGAACTTGGCTCCCAATTCGAATATACTGGCGCTTAAACCTGTAGTTCTTTCGTATTGGTTGAACCTAAAGCTAATGCTCTTTAAACCGAATTTCCATACCTTGGATTGGGTGAAAATATCCTTGTAGGTAACGCCAAAGCCGTATTGGTTGCTGTTAAAAGCCGAAAGGTCATAATCAGAGGTATAGTATTTATACGTTGACAAAGCCGTTTCCTTGGCGTAAAAATAATCGGAGGCCGTCTGGGTGTAATAGCGGTACATGGGATATACCGTAAATTTTTCCGATATTTTTACTGGGATTTCCAAACTTCCAGTATATGAGGTTACCCCCCAATCATCATAATAATATCTGAAATAACCACGTAGGCTTATTAGTTCATTCAGGTAGTACGATATTCTACCACCAATAGGTATTTTGAAACGGTTGAAGGGCAATATTTCTACATTGTCGGCCAATTGAAATTCTTCTATAAAAAAGTCGGACCTATCCTGTAAATAAACCCTTTGGTGTGGTGTGGACAACAATCCTTCCTGAAAAATCATATCCAAGGAAAGGGAAGCCTGAAGACGTTTGCTTATGATTTGGGAAAAATTAAGGGATACGGAATAGGAATTTCTTTTTAGGGCATTAAACTCGGTGAATAAGGGCGAATAGGTACCCGTACCGGTTATTCTATTATCAAAAAAACCTTGGCGAAGTTCAATAGGGTACTGGGGTTTATAGGTATCCAAATATACCTGCCCACTTATTCCCAATTCTGTATTTTTTTCGTTCATAAGGTGGGTGTAGCCACCTCCAAAACCTATGGAAAAATAATCATATTCGGCAGATACCGCCACATTACCGCTAACAATATCATTTCGGTCCTTGGAACTATGGGTAAAGGTTGGGTGAAAATAGGTTAGAGCATCACTTTTGGAAGCGCCCGAAGATTCTACCCATGGACTGGCTGTATTGTTACCGTCAAAAGGGTTAATGTTACTGGATGAGGCAGAGGTATAGGCAGATATGCCGGCATCCAATGTCAAAACATTATCCTCCCCTAAGGGGATGCTTACAATAATGGTCGGGGTCATATCGGTCAATTTTTCTGTTCCCTCCCCACCTGTAACCGCAGCATTGTTTCCATCTTGGCTATAATAACTGTATAGCAGTTCCACTTCAGGCGTTTCCAAGACTTTCTTAACGTATTCTTGATTGTTTCCTTGGGAAAACCCTGCCCATGAAATCAATCCAAAAAATAATATAAATCCTAATTTTTTCATTTTCTTTTTAATTACATCCACATCCACCACCTGTTTTGCCACCATTGGCCCCAGCAGCAGCTTCTCGATAAATTTGAAAATTTGTTTCAAAGCGCTCCAAGCTTTTGGTGGCCAAAATCATTTCTTCGTCATTGAGGTATACCTTGTCATATTCCCTGACGGCAACGCATGAGGACAGTGATAACATGCCAAGAATGATCATTATTAATTGTCGCATAGTGTTATTGGGTTTTATTAAGTTCAATATTATTGGAAGTGTGTATGTTGTTTTCATCATCTATAATAATACATTCCACCCCTTTTATTTGATTTATGATATTTAGGCCAGTTTCCACTCCAGTAATAAAAACAGAGGTTGCCAGGGCATCACATAATTCCGCACTGGGAGCAAATATAGTAGCACTTAGTATACCAGTGGAAGGGTATCCCGTTCTTGGGTCAATAATATGACTGTATTTTACGCCATTAAAGGTGACATATTTCTCATAATTGCCCGATGTGGCAACAGCCGCATTATATACTGGGAACCAAGAGAAGATATGGTCTTTGTTAAGAGGGTTGGTAATGCCAACCATCCAATCCGTGCCATCCGGCTGTTTCCCCCATGTGGTTAGA
>TARA_R110000868_G_scaffold93927_2_pt1 | contig 24607 bp, 35 predicted proteins | sample TARA_R110000868 | Tara Oceans TARA_R110000868 (sample SAMEA4397489) | marine metagenome | biome: Polar Biome; feature: [SRF] surface water layer (ENVO:00010504); material: water (ENVO:00002006), including particulate matter (ENVO:01000060) such as... | depth 5 m | reverse complement strand
GATCAAGCAATAATTGGAGGGCTGCCATTTTCCCAGATTTCAGACGCATCCTGCACTTCCGTGGTCAGCGTTGGATCTGGTCAAGGGTGGACTATTGCCACCGGCACTACGCCGGTCGGGACTATTGAAGCGGGGAATGCTTATGTAAGATTAGGATTATTCGATTCAACTGCAGGGGTCACGGCTCTACTTGTCTCAGAAATCAATACCAGCGGCGAGCTTCAGTTTTCAGGGCAGTATCCGACGTAGGGCAATTGAGAAAAAGCATTTTATGAGGCTAAATTCTTGATCTTAGCCATCAGCCCTGCGGGATAAACTGATTGCGGCGAGAACTCGACTAACCCCTTTTTGGCTAGCGCAAACAAATGGTCCTTTGCCGCCGTATAGCTCTTAAATCCGAAATTGGTCTGTACGTCCTTGGTGCTTGGTCCATAGCCGTGATCAGCCCAATGCTTTGTCACATAGTCTAGAACGGCTTTCTGTCGGTCGGTCGGTACTGTCGTCGCCATTATAAATCCCTAAAACGGCGAAACCCGTTGAGCCGGCAAGCATCGAACGGGTTTCTATCTTTTTATCACGCGAATGAGAGAAAAGACAAATGAATTATAATATTTATGCGGAGTTGATTCAACTAAGTATTCCTTCTTTTTGCCCAGTGAGGGCTGTCTTTTCTTTTGCTTTTCCAGAAGCCTCCCCACTTGATTTGTACACCTAGTTCACCGGCGGCGCGGAACATTGCTTTAGCCAATAAATCATAGTGTTCTGGATCATGCGAGGTCTTCCCGTCGACCCACGGGTATAAATCAACGGCTAATACTCCACTACCGTCTTCATCAAGCATTAAATGATCAGAATCCATTGTCCAACTTACGCCCTTTTCAATGTTGCTACGCTGCTGAATCACGCTACGCCGTGTCTCGATTACCGAAAAGTCAACCTCACTAAGCTCATAAGCTCGCAGAACGACGCGCTTAATATCAGTACAACCGCCGCCTAGCTTTTCTCGTGATGACGCGCCTGCATGAAATGTCATCGGTTTGTTACTCCGCTTTGTTTTTCAATGGTTCGCATTGCACCTAATCCCAACATCCCTAACAGCACAGGATAGAGCAAGGACGGGTCTACCGCCGGTAGCGTGTACCAAATCGAAAGGACAGGGGATATAAGCACGTTGTAAGCAAGGCCAAACCCGCATATCCAACCGATAAACGGTCTCCAACCGGCGACAAAGATTGATTTATGCTTAGCTTCTTGGGCATTTATCGTTAATTGACCAAGTTGCGCCGCAATAACGCCATTATCGATCGCCTGAACGCCATCTAATTGCTTTGCATGAAGCGCCTGCTCTAGTTCGTTTTTCCTCGACCGTCGCTCGCCTATGCCAGTGATAACACCCGATACCAGACTGCCTATCCCTAATATGTCCATTTATTACCCCTAATTGCTCACATTAAGCCGACGATAAATCCCGCAAGGAATGCAACGAGAACAAGTCCCGTAACGATCTCAACTTTTAGCCGAGGATTTGCCCAATCTTCAAATTTACATACTATTTCGTCGAGCTTTGCTAGTAGTTTTTCCATGCTTCAATTTCCTTGGTTTTCGACCTGTAAGTTGCAATAGTGTTCAATAACCCTGTTAGCTGTGCCGTATTTTCGATTACAGCGTATTTACCGCCCTTGGCCTCCCAGTTACCCTTAAACTTTTCTTCGCCCTCTGTGAGCTTCCTAGAGCTTGGAGGCTTGTTCCCGTCTTTGATTTCAATGGCGACAGTTACGCCGCGATACACGAGCAGGCCGTCGCAGAAATTTTTAAGCTGGTAGCAATCAAACCAACCCGCCCCTAGCTTCCTCGCTGCCTCTCGAATCTCGCCGTGATTGTCGTCAATCCTTGCCGCGTACTTCATCTGTGATAATCCATGATTGCCAAACAGACTTCAAAAGGTATCCAGTCTTCTGCCGGTGTTCGGTCCAGTAACTTTTGCCGAACTTGTTCAAACGCATCTTTCTCAAAATCTTTTCGTGATGGATGGCCGAAAGTCTCGCCGTTGTGCAGTGATTTGTGTTCCGCGTCGGTTAGCGGGAGTACCCACCAATGCCCAATTTCTATCTTGTTGTGCTTTCCCTTTCTACCGACAGGGTGATGAATTACCGCCTGACCACCGCTGACCACTGACCCGATTTCGCGCACCGCCTCGCGCCATCTTTTCTGCGCCGCGTTTGGCTGATCTACCTCCATGTATAAGACACAGTGCCATGCGCTTGGGCTTGCCTAGACGGTATCGGCGGCTCTATCGGGCATCCCTGCAAGTGATGAATCGGGCCAATAAACTTCGCCATCAACTCCGCTAGTTCCTGCCTGAGTACAGCTTTGTTTTCGTGAAATCTTGCGAGTTTAGCGGGACCGATCAATCGTCCTAAGTTACATGATGATTTTGCTTTTGGATCGTTCATATCGTTGTCATCCTAATCACCCTGCAACGCTCTCTGCGCTCTTTTGTGTCCTCGACCATACGCTTCCCTAGCAAGCTGGATACTCGGCCTGAGAACGTGTTTTTAGACTTCCCCATCAGTATTTCCAGATCATTCAGCGTCAGCCCTTCGGGATATGCGTTCACGAAATGCGAGAAAACTTTTCTCTCATCGCCTTTGGCATCTACGCTATAAGCCGCTGCGATTGATGTATCTGGGGCGTTTGTTCTGTGGATGGTGTGAGGTGGTGAGCCGAAGATTTCCTTAAATTCAGCACTAAACTCGACTCTTGTTAGCATTCTGTTTTCCATCATTTCCTTTTCCTAGCCATAATCTCTTTGGCTTCTGCAATCGTAAGTTTCGTCCAATCAATAAATCCCTTATCTCGCGGTACTGATCTGATCGTTTCTGGCCTGATGTTATCCTTCATCCTCGTCCCTCGATAGTTTTAGTCCGTCCAAATCCGTCGCTGCCCATGCTTCCATCGAAGTCAGTAAGCCAGCCATTGAAACAAATCCGCGCTGCTGTTCTTTTACCGATAACTCACCGTCTGTTTGCTTGTACTTGCTTGAGCGCATAGCTATCTTCTCGCCAAGTAGCTCGGTCGTGTTGCCGAGTTTCATCAAGACCAGTTCCTTGACCATATCCTTGCTGCACCTAACGCCACGTTCGACGAGGTGGGTAGATACAACTCCGCACCAAGAATGGAAAATGTCGTTTTGTGGCAGAGATCTCATGCCGCCCGATCCCTAGAAAATGCGCGCCATTCCTCGTCAAACATCTTGTAAAGCGCATCCCAGTACGGCTTATGGATTTCTGCCCGTCGATTACCCGCCAATGAATCCACGCCTTGCAGTTCATCCTCCCGAAATTCTCGCGGCAAAGCGCAGGCATCAGCGACCTGCTGAAAGGGGAATTCGCCAGAGTATAGAATCCTGCTATTGCCAAAAATCGGCGATCCACCGGCGAGCTTGATGTGACCGATAACGCGGTTGCGGTATGCGATGATCGAGGCGGCTCTGGCTAGCTCTCTTTGGTTATTCATCTAATTATCTTCTCTTTTAGGATAAGCAAGTAACAGGTGGTCTATCGCGCTCCTGTTTTCTTTTTTCTCTTTCTTGGTTCCCCTAAAAGCGAAATACCTGCCCTTAGAATTTTGCTTCACCTTATCGACATTAGGGAACATTTTTTTAATCGCTTCTATTTTTGTCGTACCGAACTTTTGCCGCATTGCTCTTGCCCCGTACAGCTTTCCGTTAATAACCCAGCCACTCCTATCGCCTTTCCGACTATTAACCTTCGGGTTTGCGTCGCGCATTGACCCAACATAATCAAAACCGCAAGCCTGATATATTGTTCCTATTTCTCCCGCCATATCATCAACCGTACAGGTAACGACTTTGTATTTTTCAGGAAGCAATTTCATAGAACCCCGAATAAGTTTACTGCCGCTATGAGGGTGCGCCCAATGCAAGCAAACTCCCCTTGATAAAAGAATGATTTTTCCGGTATACCCGTAGCTGTCCCACCTCCCTAAATTTTCAATGTATTCAACCCCGTAAGTAACCACGCCGCCGCAATAGCCATTAAAAAATATTCCATAACAATGCCAAGTGACCGCCGACATACAGCCAAGCCATTCGTATTTTTCAATGATGGGCTTTGCCTGATTATGGGTTATCGGCTTGACAATGGCGGTCTTAATGTCAACCTCCATCCCTTCCCACCATTGCCCAAATAAATCCCCTGCCGAGGCAGATTCTCGCTCCCTGATAATTCTTTGGTGAGCTTTCATCCCTGCTCGCGCTCTAAAATAATTTCTTTTTGGTTATTCATCTAATTATCCTGCTGTGCCAAGTTTTTCTTTTGAGCTTCGATAGCTAACTGATTGTCGCTCCACTCGGCGAGTGAAAGAACCTTCTTGCCCCGATCAGGCTTGTTCATTGTCAGCATTGGGTAATCTCTATGCGCTGGCTCTACTCGGCAAAGCGCCTTGAATTCACCTAGCTTTGGGCAGTACGAAGGGAACCGATCAGGCACGATGTCAAGAACGTGCATAGCTTGCTTCACCGGATAGCGTGACAGGCTCCGCAGCCAGATCTGTTTTGTCAGATTGACATCTTCCTGATTCCGACCTTTGAGAAATTCTGGGTAAATCAACTGGAGGGTCTTGAAAATTATGTTGATCTGGATAGGACCAGTCAGTGTCGGTGAGTTGTTGTCTTGCATCTTGATGCTCCTGTAGCTCGTCAAGAAAATATTGGTCTTTTGGGTTTTTGCCGGTCTTGATCCCTAGCCATGATTTTTCGGCCAAGAGTTCAAATATCTTTTGTGCCGAAAATCCTTTGTCGATCAGATAATCAAGATTCTCAAGTTGTTTGTTCAATGCTGTTTCGGTATTTCGTCTTGCCGTTCTTGCTTTGAGCCAATCAGTAATTAGATTTTCAGAAACACCCCTTTCTTTAACTTCTTGTATTAAAGATAAGTTCTTTAACTTCTTGTTAGTGGCTTGAGTGATGGTCGTTGTTTTTGGGGCTTGATGGCTCGGTTGATGGTCGCTTTGATGGCTTGGCTCTGATTGATTTATGTCGTAAACCGTTGTATCTGTTAGCTTTGCTATGGTTCCTTTGCTGGTCGTTGTGGTGGTCACTAGGCTGGTCGCTAAAAGCCGTTTTAGGGCGTTTCTGTAGGCTCCTCTGCTGGTCGCGCCCATTGCCTCCCAATCGCCTATCAAAGCCTCTCCTGTGGTTCTGTCTGCCCTAACTGAAATGATACTTAGCAGAACAAAAGCGGCATGATCTTTGGTTAAGAGATTCATCATTTCGCTTGTTCTATTCAATTTAATAAACCCGACTGCCATTAAAACACCTCCCCACCTTGCTGAGAGGAAGCAAGGCCATGAGGGGGAGGGTGGGGGAAAGAAGATCTAAGCATGGTATCCCTCTTTCAGTTGAGCGCAATAATCTACGGCGAGAAATTTGCCTTGAGTGATCCGCTGTAGCCGCAAAGCGACACCGGCAGATACTCCATGAGTGTTATGGAGCCATGCTGATACCGTCGGCTGCTTTACCCTCAAAGCCTCCGCAGTTTTTACCTGACTCCCGAAGTGTTCGATTAATGCTACGATTTGTTTGTTTTGTTTTTTCATTCCCGAAGATTAGGTTATTGCTCAGATAGTGTCAATAGGGATTCTTATATTAATATAAGTAATTTAATATAGGGAAAGCTATTGACTATGCCAAGAATGAGCGTATATTTGATTTCAGGTTATCAAGCAACGAAGGGAAAATATAATGGCATCATCTATCTGGACGTTCAAAACGAACAATCAACCAAGTCTAGACTCCAGTCGCCTCGCTGTAAAAAACGCGAAAGAGGCCATTTCCGTCGCCAAGGAAATTGAATACAAGTTTGAAGTTATAAACGGGCTTGCGGAAGAACACCCGCACTTGCTCGCTGGTGATCTGCCAGAACTTCAAAGCATTTTAACCAGAGTGTCTTGTTTTCTGGAAGACATTGAATTCGATCTTCAAGATTAGGGGTCGTAATGGACGACGACGAATACAAAGACGACGAGCAAGCATGCGACCTGCTCAGGGCGCATAAAGAAAACCAGATAGGAGAATAGAATGAAGATAACTTTCAAGAACGGAATTTGGAGCGCGACATACACGGCGAGAAATGGAAAGATATTTATGGGCTACGCGCCGGATAGGGAAGATGCGATTAATTATTGCGCCGAGCTAGTTTTCGGCAATCAACAGGTGACAGCATGAGTTTTGAAGGTGAAGTTTGGGCAAAGTTTAAGGCAATCGACGTAACACCGATGATGGAAAAAACTGGGTCAGGAATCGGCTATGTCTCGTGGTCTAAGTTGTGGTCGCTACTGATGACCCATTACCCCGCAACCAGTTACAAGTTTGAGGAAAAGCGGTTTACGGTGCTAGGCGCTAATGGCCCTGTTGAGAATGTCGAGGTCTGGTGCGAACTAAGAATCATCGACAACGACAGCGAGGAATCGACCACGAGGGCATCTATGAGCAGATCCATGTGGCTGCCTGTCATGCAGTCCTATGGGCAGTTCCTTGCAATAGACAACCCAACGCCAAGGGATATATCAGACACCCGTATGCGCTGTTTGGTGAAGTGTGCGGCCATGTTTGGGTTAGGCATCAGCGCATGGTCTGGCGACGACTATAAGCCCGATCCAGCCCTAGAAAGATTGCTGGCGTTTTGCAAGAAGCCAGCCGCTTACAGGATGATGTTGTGGAAAACGGCTATGTGCGTCAAAGAGGCGTTTTTGGTAGACGATCAACATACAGCTTACGAGGCGCTAGAAGAAGTGACGAACGAAGAAGAAAAGAACGATTTGTGGATAGCTGAAACCAAGGGTGGATTCTTTTCACAAGATGAAAAAACGTGGATACGGGCATTAACCGTAGCAATCAAACAAGAGCAATATCAAGCGAGTGCATCATAATGACAGACGTAATTTTTGTAGACGGAATGCGAGTATTTAAACCGAATGATCGAGCGCCATCTTTCGTCAAAGCTGCGATAGAAATCAACATCGACGAGCTTAAAAAATGGCTGGCTAATCAGGATGGAGAGAAGGTCAGGGTTGACATGAAAGAATCGAAAAACGGCAATTACTACCTTTCGGTCAATACCTTTGTGCCTGACCCCAACCGAGCGCAAAGCCAACCGGCAGGGAATCGAGCGCCTGCTGACAATTTTGAAGATGACGACATACCCTTTTAATGAGGCGCGGCGAAAGGTTTGAAACGCCAACTTTTTTGGCTATTGAAGAAAATGTCAGGCTGTTCCTGTGCTGCAAGTATAGCAAGCATGGGTTTTACCCTCTATCGGAAGGGCCGTGGGTAGTAGATTGGGCGGTGTATTCCGGCGGGGTTTTGGTCGGGTTCTCTGAATTCCGACGAAGGTTCGTGACAATGGCTCAATACCCAGACTTTAGGTTCAGCGCGGCGAAATGGGCAAAGCTGGTGGCGCTACAAAAAACATTCAAAGTGCCGAGCGCGTTTTATGTGCAATACAACGATGCGCTTTGTGTAATAAGAGACTTAAATGATGGAATCACAGAGCAGTTTGTTCCCTTTGGACGAAACCACATGCGGGACGCAATGGACGCAGAACCAAGCGTCATTATCCCCTCAAAAAAAATCGAGGTTGTTCACAACGGATGTGTTTCCGATCCCCTCACCGAGCGTCCAAGAGGCCGCTGTAGCGATGAAGAAGTGGAGAGGATTCGATCCTACGGGGTTGATTACAGGCGGGGGATGGGGTTCTTGGAGTGAAGAAATGAGCACAGAAATGCTAGAAAAGATTTGGGAAGAATTTGGCGAGATGGGGCATTCCCCAAAATGGCGGCTAACATCAAATTCCATTATGGGGGAGGCTATCGACTACTACAAATGCTCGCCCGAAGCCTACAACAAGTTCCGTAATTTTTTGCTGGATATGATGGCAGAAGATCGCGCAAAGGCGGAGGATCAGTAGATGAGACTATCAGACTTCAAGACAGCCGCAGAACGGGACGCATACAGAGCCAAGCGGCGCGACTCGCAGTATACGAGCGAGAGAGAGCTGGACGGGGCTGGCATCTGGTTAAAGGTGCGCTGGATGGCCAGAGCGCGATTACTGGCGGCAGCGTCTAAGCCGCATTTGTATTACTAGCACATCCGATGGACATGCCGGTCTACGTCATCATCTACATGCTACAGACCCCGATCTCAGTCACAGGGCCAGTACCGTATTCACTGGCAGAATGTATCGAAAGCCTGAAGGTGCTGACGCACATCCCCGAACTAGACACAACATTCACTTGCGTTGAAGCGGATGCTATTCCAGATCAAATACACTTCACGGTAGAGCAGGCGATAATAGTTGATCAAGCGACGAAAGCTCTCATGAATCAGGATAATCAGTAGATGGACAGCGTAGCGTATCACGCACCACGGAAACTCGTAATATTCCTCCACGGCGGTGCAGGCATAAAAGGTTCGGCAGATGATAGTAAGATCGTGCCGATGGACCGCTGGGGGTTTGACGCAGACTGCTATTCGCTTGAGTATCCAGTGGGTCATGTTAAAGGCATGGCGCTTTGGGTTACTTTCCTAGAGATCAACAAGCTGATCGACAAGCACAGGCCCACAGAGACTGTCGTCATCGGTATGAGCCACGGTGGTTGGTTAGCGGCTAGACTTACAGCGCACTACACGCAGCATCCAGTTCCTGATATGCAAGTGCCCGACAAGATAGTGATGTTATATGCGCCGGTTGATTTCACGCGGGTTGATGACTTCATGTACGCCCCGCAAAACGTACACGAAATGTATAACTACTTCTTCACTGGCGATTACAAAGATAGCGTCCTGTCAAAACAAAAACGAAAAAATGCCAGCCTGCCACAATTAGACTTCGGCAGTTGTAGAATCATCATGTTCCACGGGGATGAGGATAAAGTTGTAAATCATCGACAGATGCTTTTAATGCCAAACGCTGAACTTCAGCATACAGTGCTGGGGGCGGAACACTCGTTTCCGCCAGTCGATTACCCTTGGGTCATAGAAAAGATCAGGCAGTTTGTTGAGAGTTAATCGCCCTAGTTTCATAGTTACTTTCAGTGATGAAATTCGCCTCGATTTGGGTAATAGAGATTTTCCTCTCAAATTTGCATGAAAACTATTCATTTTTACTAAAATCATCTAAAATCTACTGCATGTTCTAAAGAAATTCACATTTTTCCATATTTTTGCGCGGGAAACCGAGCCGAGATCATGGAACAGTGAATAAACTGATTATTGAAATATTTGGTTATCTCGTATGCTTGAAGTTAGTACCAACGACCTTTTTCCTTACGCAAACAACGCTAGGACACATAGCGCCGCTCAACTCGCTCAGGTCGCTGCGAGCATTAAAGAATTTGGGTTTACCAACCCAATCCTAATTGACGAAAACAACGTAATTATTGCAGGGCATGGCCGATTAGAGGCCGCGAAGCTGCTCGGAATGGAAACAGTGCCGGTTCGTGTGCTGGATAACCTCACCAACGACCAGAAGAAAGCGTATGTCATTGCTGACAATCAACTGGCATTAAACGCTGGATGGGATATTGAACTGCTAAAAGTAGAATTAGAGGAATTGAAGCTAAACGACTTTGATTTGTCGCTGACCGGCTTTGATGAGGATTTCATCGCGGGATTGCTGCACCAAGACACGGAAGGGCTGACGGATGAAGATGCGGTGCCTGAGCCTCCTGAAGTCCCTGTAAGCGTATTGGGCGATCTGTGGGTATTGGGCAATCATCGACTGATGTGCGGCGACAGCACTAGCATTGATGATGTGGGAAAATTAACGGACGGGGGCAAAATTGATGCTGTTGTGACTTCTCCGCCGTACAACCAAGGGAACACGAAAGGTGATTTGTTCTCACATGGTAAAAGAGTTGAGGCTCTGTACGAAAATGATTTTGATAATAAAACGAAAAACGAATATTTCGATTTTTGTATTGATGTGCTAAACGCAATAAGCTCAGTATTGAGCAACAATCATGTGGTGGTTTGGAATGTTTCATATAATGCAAAAAGCCGCGACGACTATGGGAAAATTCTTTTTTCAGAAAAAAACCCTTTCACTGTAAAGGAGACAATTTCTTGGAATAAGGGAGGATCAATAAACCTGCCTCAGGTTGGAATATACAGCCGGAAATGTGAATTAATTTTTGTTATGAGTTCTTACGATGGGTATTTAACCAGCCAGATATATGGCGATTGCAGGTGGAATTCATGGGAAACGAAGAAAATAAACCAACGGATTGACCACAAAGCGACATTCACAGTTGAACTATCAGACAGGGCAGTTGATGAGTTTTCTTTTGAATCCAACAACATACTTGATCCTTTCGGGGGGTCTGGAACAACAATGATTTCATGTGAAAAAAAGAATAGAAATTGCTACATGATGGAGTTAGACCCAAAGTACTGTGATGTGATAATTAATAGATGGCAGGACTTCACTGGCAAAGAAGCTGTGCACGAATCAGGCGAAACCTTTAACGCAATGAAAAATAAACGGATGGCCGCATGACATCGCCAGGACGACCCAAAATAGAGATCACTCCAGAGGTGTGTCAAAAGGCTGAATCACTTGCCGCACAAGGGCTTACGATGGATCAGATAGCCTCTGTCTTAGGTATGGGCGAGAGGACAATATACGAGAAGCAGGCAGAATACCCGCATTTAGCGCAGTCTATAAAAGACGGTAGATCAAAAGGCATCGCTACGGTAAGTAATGCGCTATTCACAAAGGCCAAGGCTGGCGACAATACCGCCATGATTTTCTACCTGAAAAACCGTGATCCTGATAACTGGGAAGAAGTACAGAAAAGGCAGCATAGCGGACCGGAAGGCGGACCAATCGAGATTGATACTCACTGGACTGTTGAAGTCGTAGAGCCCAAGGATAATGAAGAATGAAGGCTGTAATTGCTCAACCTGTGAAAAAAAGCATCCGACGGCCCATTGTTGGTAATCCATAAATCTACCGGATTATCATGATGGATGAGGATCGACGGAATAACGAATATTTGGCCCAGTTCGGCAAAGACATAAAACTGCTTATCGAAAGCTATGGTAAAGATCATAAGCAAGAACTAGCTCAGCACACGACGAACAATGACATCAAGATGCAGCACATCGTTGACGGGCTTAACCGAAACGGCGAGATTTTAACGGAATTGATAGAAGGGCAGACCGAGAGCGCCACAAATATCAAAGGCATTCATCGAGATATTGGCGAGATCAAGTCAAAGCAAGACATCAGCAGCGGCGAGATTATCAGGATAAACGCTAAAATTGATCACTCAATAGAAAAGGACAAAGAACAAGATGACAAAATCGCTGCGCTCTCGGCTCCGAATCAGAAGAATCAAGCAACAGGCTGGGCAGCATTACTTGGCAGTAAACCGTTCCCCTACGCGCTCTCCCTCGCTCTAGTGCTGTTCGTGATCGGTATGTTTCAGTTGCTCAACGTCGATCCAGTCGAAGCGACAGGCGGGTTAATCGACAAGATCAAATTAAGCAAGGAATAATGGAAGTAAGCATCAGAATTGATGTATCGGCAATAACGCCGACAGAAAGGCAGGGCACTTAAAGCAAGGAGGGCCAAATGGCTCACGGTAAACTGAACGCAAACGGCTCAACTGGCTGGCTAACGACGACTACGAAAGAGGGCGCTAATACCAATATTCTGCTCGGCGGAGCATTTGGCGGCGGAACTCTAGCGGTAGAGAAGCGGGTAAACGGCACGACATACCCTCTGTATGACGGCGGGGTCGCAATTACTCTCACCGCCGCAGACGATAATTTATACAATCTCGCGCCGAGGACACAGATAAGACTGACGCTTTCTGGCGCAACAGCCCCAAGTATTGACTGGGAAGTGCCGGGGACTGTCGAAAAGCTCGGCAGCTAAATGCCCAAGCTGACTATCGCCAAGAAGCTCCGAGATCATCTGTATCATAAGGTGAACGGTAAAACTGTGCGAAAGTCAAAGCGGTTCATTATCCTTCTCGGTGGTCGGGCTTCGACTAAATCACAGACGGCGCACGATATAGCCCTGATGGACGCTCAGACCCAAGGCATTAAGACGGCTTGCTTCAGGGAGTTCCAGAATTCCATTGATGACAGTTCTCACGCTTTACTGGCTGGTGAGATTGAACGGATGGGGTTGCAAGGGTTCGAGGTCCAGAACAATAAGATACTGGTGAACTACGGCGGCGAGAAGATCGAGGCTTTCAAGTTTCGCGGCATGGCTCGCAATCCTGAAGGCATCAAGTCGATGTACGGCTTTCAACGCGCAATCGTTGATGAGGCTCAGACCATCAGCTACAAGTCACTCCGAGCGTTAACGCCGACTTTTCGTGACGAGCAGACAGAGATTTGGATGTTAGCTAATCCTAGAAGCAGGGCAGACCCGTTCTCCCAGCGGTTCATTATCCCTTTTGAAAAAGAATTGCTGCGGGATGGTTACTACGAAGACCACATGCATTTAGTCATCGTTATTAACTACACTGATTCTCCATTTTTCCCTGCGACGCTCGAAGGCGAAAGGGCACACGACGAAGCCACGATGTCAACGGCGGAATATCGCCACATCTGGCTAGGGGAGTTTTATGACGAGGTAGCAGGCTCTATTATTCCTGTTGAATGGTTCGATGCAGCTATTGACGCTCATTTGAAGCTAGGGTTTAGACCCGAAGGCGCGAAGTTCGCGGCATTTGACCCGTCCGACGAAGGGAATGACGCGGCGGGATATGCGCTACGTCACGGATCTGTCTACATCGATATTTGCGACACCGATCAGGGCGACATTAATGACAAGCTCGATTGGGCCGTAGAGAAAGCACTAAGTGCCGGTGCTGACCATTTCACATGGGACATTGGCGGCATGGGTACGGGCCTGAAGCGTGAAGTTGACCGCCTGCTGAAAGACACGCATTGCGAATACCATCTATTCAACGGGTCAGAGACAGCGGATAGCCCTGATGACATTTACCAGCCGGTTGATTCTGGCGATAAAACAAAGAACAGGACGAACAAAGAAACCTTTGCTAATCGCAGGGCATCAAGGTACTTCTCTCTGGCTGACCGATTCGAGAAAACTTATCGGGCGATTAAAGCCCTAGAGTCTGGCGTGGTCCCAATGAACCTGAACAGTGACGATATGATCAGCCTGTCGTCTGAGATTAAGCAGCTAGACGAAATACGATCAGAAGTTTGCCGGATACCAAAAAGGCGAAACACGAACAGAAAGCAAATAATGACAAAGGCAGAGATGCGAACGCTACAGATCCCTTCGCCGAACATGGCCGACCCGATGATGATGAACGAATTCTCACCAACCAAGAAAAAAGCCAGACCTAAGCATGTGCAGATGAACTTCTCACAGAGGATGTAATTAAATGAAAGCGGTTAAATATACAGCGGCCAAGACCCAGTCGGCTATCCACGAAGAAGCAATGAAGCGGTTTGACGATACTTATTCTAGAGAGAAGCTATCTCGTCAGTTATCGCAAGAAGATAAAGTTTTCGACATGGGGCAGGGTGGCCAATGGCTGGATCAATTCTGGGATTCTACCTCTGGCACTGGGTTAGAAAATACTAACTCCACAGACGATAGGCCACGCTTTCAGGTCAATCTAGCTTCTCCGGTCATCACTAGAATCATCGGAGAGCAGCGCGGCACAGACATTGGTCCGATGGTATTGCCGGAGGGGGAGAACGCTAGCAAAGAGCTTGCGTTGATTCGCCAAGGCATTATTAGGCACATCGAGAAAGAAAGTTACGCGAGAGACTGCTACGACAACGCTTATCAAGAAATGTTAATTGGCGGTTACGGTGGCTGGCAGATCACAACAGAGCATGTAGACGATGACGTTTTTGAGCAAAAGATATGCATTAAGCCTGTAAAAGACGCGACGACTTCGATGTTCTTTGGTCCTGCCGAGCGATACGACAAATCGGACGCGCCGTATTGCTTCCTGCTTGCGACATTTGAGCAGTCTGTTTATCAAGCCATGTTCCCTAAAGCTGACGAGGCTTCTTTTACTGATGAGATGACAGAGATTCGGCCAAACGAGGGCTGGTACTCAGATCAAGGAATCAGGCTTGCGATTTATTACCGCAAAGTCTCGATGAGAAGAAAGATACTGCAGTTATCTACGGGTGAAGTGGTTTATTTTGAAGACGTTAAAGACGCATTGGACGATATGGCAATTGGTACGCCGGTTATGGACCCGCAAACGGGTATGCAGGCTATTGACCCAGTAACACTCGACCCTGTTTTTCAGGGGCAGATCACGGTACTTAAAGAAAGAATTAGCGATGGCTACAAGATAGAACGGTATCTACTGAACGGCTCCAAGATCATCGACTCTAACAAAGATTACAAAGGCAGATATTTTCCGCTGATCCCTGCATTCGGAGAAACTCTCACGATAGGCGGAACCGAGCTAGTACACGGAAAGATCCGAAACACTAAAGACCCAGCGCGATTGTTTAACTTCGGCATTTCAGCTATTGCCGAAAAAGCGGCGCTCGGCCCTGCCGACTTTGTCTGGATGACACCGGAACAGATAGCCGGTCATGAGTCTGACTTGCAGAATATGAACACGTCTAGAAAAGCGGTTCAGCAATACAATTCGCTAGATGAGAATGGTGACCCTCTCGGCGGTGCGCCGGGGGCAGTGCAGCCCCCTTTCCCGAATCAAGGCCCAATCGTTCAGGCTTCTTTGATCCAGCTCGTCAACGATATGAGAACGAATATTTATGCCGTCATGGGGTCGTCAGGGCAGACGACTACTGACGGCACAGCGATGGACGCTAGATCTGGCGAGGCTATCAGGCAAGGAGTAATAGGCGTTGATGCCGGATCATTTTTGTATATGGACAACCTTTTGAAGTCTATCCATCACAGCTACACAGTGATCAACGACCTGATGGGATATTATTACGACACTGATCGACAGGTTCAGATCATCAAGCCCAACGAAGAATCGGATTTCGTCGGGATAAACAAGGTGGTTAGGGACCGGCAGACTGGTCTTAATGTGATGCTTAACGACATGACCTCTGGCAAATACGGGGTCAATGTTAAATCGGGGCCATCGTTCGCATCACAGCGGCAAGAGGCGGCAGAAGGACTGCTAAGGCTTTCTGAATCAGACCCAGAGCTTAGAGCAGTGGCTAATGATTTGATTGTGGAGAATATGGACGGTCCGGGAATGCAAGAAATGGCGAAACGTCTGAAGACTCAAAAATTCCAATCTGGGCGATTAATTCCGACCGAAGAAGAAGCGCAAGAATACGGCATCAACAGAGATCAAGCGATTGCTGAGCAGTCTAGGCCCAAATTGGAAGCCGAGATCATGGAAGGATTGCAAGCCAAGTTGTTGCTGGCGCAGATTGGCGCGCTTGAAGGTCAGGCGGCTAACTTCCAGCACGCTGGGCATTCTAAAATGATGGATTCGCAGTCCAAGTTAATGGACGCGCAATCCAAGATGGTCAAAGCTAATTCAGACGCAGGCAGTCAGGCGATTAAAGACAATCGAGAAGCGATACTGGCTAATAAAGACTACCTCGACTCTCTGGTGGTTCAGGCTCAGACGTTGGGCCTGCCTATCACCATTATTGACGAGGCTAACAGGGCGGGGCAGGAGAAGCTGATAAGCGCAACTCAGTTTGCAATTGACCCCAATCTGGTTGGTGATGCGGCCATGCAGCAGATGGTGAATCTTCAGGAGCTGATCAACATGAATCAATACCGGCAGGTGCAACAGCAACAGCAACGGGCGCAGTTCATCTATGACCCACAGGCGGGGCAGATTCGTGCCAATCGTTAAGGTCGGAGATAAAACGGTATCATTTCCAGAAGGAATGTCGCTAGAGCAGATTAATGCCATACTAAGAGGTGATGCCAATTCAACCATTGCAGCAAGGATACTGTCTGGCGGCCAACAAGAATCATCGAGGTTTGCCAGAGAAAATACTGGGGCTAATGATCTTTTAAGAGATCCATATCAGTCTGAGATAGATTACTTTAACAGCAATCATAATGTCGCAGGAATGGCGACAGAAGATAATAAAATCATTATGAACCCAAATTTCAAAGGTTCTGACATGGAGCGAAACGCGGTTATTCAAAACGAGGAGGCGAGAATATATATGAGAACCAACAATCCCCCTACTTTTGACATTACAGAAGATCAGCAGAGCAGGTTCTCAACTTATGGGTCTCCGGTGGATATTAGATCAACCATTGCCGCGAGGATACTGTCTGGAGACCCTAGTGCTGGGGACGCTACAGAAGAACAAAGGATGTTTGTGGGGGGGCTAAGAAAAGAAATTGGTCAATACAATCAAGGCCAACAGCGCGTCCCGAATTTAAAAGATCGACTTATGGCTGCGGTCACTGTCGCCACGCCAGAAGAATCGGCCAAGTATTTTTCAAAAGGGGCGAATGACTCTAGGTGGGGGGAAACGCTAAAAGGCGAAGATTCTCCGACCAGCAGAACCACGATTATGATTAATGACGCAAAGTTCAAGGCAAGCGGCGTAGGAGAGGCTTATAGAGATAAGGCTATCTTAGGGGAGTTATTACACTCTCTTTCAGACGTTGACCCAGAAAGATACCAACGCCTTCTAGGCTCTGCGGATAACCCAGAAATGAACCGATGGGCGCAGGAGTCTTATAGGAATGTGACGGACCCAGCGCAGAATCCAGACTATGTTGAGAGCAGGCCGTTTGATGAATGGTATAAGAAAAGCCGATTCGATCAGGTCATGGGTGGATATTTGCAGGCAGGTGATCCAGACCTTCCTACAATGAAGACTTGGTCACAATCCCTCCCATTTGGGGATGGATTTAAAAAAGAGCTAGAGCTATTACGCAGAGAGTTGCAGTAAGTGGATTATAGAGACAAAGAACCGGCCAATAAGAATCTATTCTCGTTGGTTATGCGGCTATGCAGAAGATGGTCAATCTTCAGCACCTCATTAACATGAGCCAATACAGGCGGTATCAACCGCAACAAGACCCGCAGTTTATCTATAACCCACAGGATGGACAGATTCGTGCCAATCGTTGATGTATTAGGGGCAACTATTGAGTTCCCCGATGAAATTCTCCCCGACGAAGTCCGGCAAATTCTGGGCAACGCTTTTAGCGACTTTGCTGGCGATCTAGACACGGCGACGAATCATTTATCCCGACTAGCAGAGGGCAGTGTAATCGTCGGCATGGTCAGGAATATGCGGCCAGAGGACAGGGCTGCACTAGGCACCTCGATGATTCCTGTCGTCGGTGATGCGCTCGGCGCTTATGCTGATTACACCGACATCAAAGAAAATTGGGATGACGTGCCTTGGCTCAGTAAGGTTGCAATGGGCGGCGCTGCTTTGATCGGCGCGATTCCTATTTTGCCATCTAGGGCACAGATTCATGCTGGCGTTAATACTCTATTGCATAGGGGCGACCATGCTGCTCCAACTAGAACGGGCGAATACGCTCCACTTCATGAAATGAATAAAACCTATCCTGATGACATTTATGATAAATCAACTCAGGTTAGATATTACGGTGATGGATCAGGTGACTCTTGGGAACAGGAGTCTTTTGACGTTATTAATGCGGCAAGAGGGAACCCTGATATGGAAATAGAAGTATATCGAGCAGTGCCAAATTCAGCGCCTGATGTGGTATATGCGGGGGATTGGGTTACTCCAAGCAAAACATACGCGCAATCTCATGGAGAGCGTTTTGGTGACGATGGAGGGAAAGTTCTTACAACTAAGGTCAGGGCAGGAGATTTGTTTACAGAAGGAAACAGCCCCCATGAGTTTGGATGGAGTCCTAGCCAAACTTTTGATCCTACTACAGCCGATATAAGCCACCTTTCTAGGTCAGACCAATTCAGGTATGAAAGCGCGATAAATAATGAGAACTGGGAAAGAGCGGCAGAACTGGCCAGAAAACCAACATTAGTTGCAAGACAAAAAATCACCGCCTACCACGGCTCCCCGCACGACTTTGACAAGTTCCAATCGTCCCAAATTGGGACAGGCGAAGGGGTGCAGGCTTACGGGGATGGGCTTTACTTTGCTGAGTCTGAAGATGTGGCGCGGGGGTATAAAGCCAGCACAAATTACGCAGATAAGAAACGCCAGTTCTTAAGCGAGCTTCCAGAAAACGCCGAGATTGATGACGTAATGGATGCGATGGATTCTGGGAAATTTTCCCCGCAGATGAGGGAAATGGTTGCGGCGTTACAGGACAACGATTGGCTCGGATTCGATTACCCATCGCAAGCAATATCTGCCGCATTCTCAAAGAATATTGATTCTTATGACGCATCCGAAAGGCTTTTGAAAGCAAGAGATAACGGCTCCATGTACGAAGTAAACATAGACGTAGAGCCTGACGAGCTAATTGACTGGGATATACCAATTAACCAGCAGAGCAAAAAGGTTCAGGACGCGGTGTACGCGAACAGAGACGCTGTAGACCAAAGGATTGTGGATGATTACTTTGGCGGGGACCGAAACGACATAATTAACGACGAGATGACTGGGCAGCAGTATATGTCCAACATGGATAAAGTTAACGCTGGCATGATTGATGGGACAGAGTACGAACTGGCAGAGCGAGGCATAAAGGGCGTTCGATACGCTGACGGATTCAGCCGAGGCGCTGAAGGTGGAACGTCTAACTATGTCATCTTTGATGAAAATCTTATTACCATTGCCAGAAAATATGGCATAGCTATACCGGCAGCGGCGGCAATTCTGGCGAGGGAGACCGGCCAAAACCCTGCAACACTCTACGAAGAAGAAACATGAGCAATATTCAATAATCAAGACTATTTGTATTAATTTGATTCAAGGTTATAATTGTTTTTACCTACTTGGCGGGGTTCGCCATGCTCCCTTAGAGGAATTGCGTTTTGAGCGAAACAGAGCAGGCCGAATACGATGACTCGGCAACATCAGAACTGGGTACGATTGATTCAGGCGCCGTGGATAGCCAAGAGGCTGCCACCCTTGATGATACGCCCAAACAGGCGGCTCCAACCGAAAGTGATGATTACATCCCTGACGACCAGATTTCTGAAAAGGTCAGAAAGCGATTTGATACATTAACGGCTAAAGCTGGCGATGCAGAACGTGCGAGAGTGCATGAAGCATCAAAGACTGCGGAATTACAGGCCAGACTCGACGCAATCGACAAGGCCAAAGAAGACGAGGTATTGGCACGGCGACCGCCAGCGCCCCCAAGCACTGAAGATATTTTCGACACAGATGAATTCGAAAGAAAGAATCTGGCGTATCTTCAAGAAAGGGACGCTTTCATATCTGGACAGGCCGTAGTTAGAGCAAAGCAGCAAGCTCGTGAAGAATTTGCGCAGCAAGCTCAACTACAACAGACACAGAAGTTAGTCACTGACTACACTTCAAGGGTCCAAGAGTTTGCTAAAGAAGCCCCTGATTTTCAGGAGATTGTTCGGCAACAGCTCGCAGGCTTGACTAGTAATGTTGCTTTGGAGCTGATGAAGATAGGACCGGAGGCATCTTATTACGTTGCTAAAAATCCAGATCTTCGCAATGAGCTTCATTTTGCTGACCCAGAAACTCGCCAACGCATTCTAGGCCGGATTGAAACCAAACTTACGGGAGGGCCACAACCAAGGAAAATTACGGGTGCGGGTGCTACGATTGACAGTCTGAACACAACAGGGGCAACCCTTGAATCAGACCCAATTAAAAGGCTCGGAGGCCGTATAGAATAGGACATCTTCTGATGGCTAATGATTTTGACTCCAATATTACCCGCAAGCTGGCGCGGACGTTTTTGCCAGCCTTTGAAACTGAGCGCGTACTTTCTAAGTCTGTAAACACGCAGTTCTTGAAAGATATGCCCTTTAATCCCTCTAGCGGCACGACTATTGATATTAAACGCCCGACTGACTACGTTTCACAGCGTACCTCTAACGGTGATATTTCGTCCGGCGCACCGGATAACGACATTGTTACCGGCAAGGCTTCTGCCGTCGTGCAGGACTACTTTACGGTAGACGTTGAATACACTCGTGTAGAGCAAGCGATCAAGATGGATCAGTTAGAGGAGCTTCTGGCTCCGATGGCTACCCGTATCGTCACTGACCTTGAAGTTGACTTCGCAAAATACATGATGAAGAACTGCAACTTGTCTGTCGGGGACCCTGATACATCTGTCACGGCTTGGGCTGAAGTAGCTGAAGCTGGCGCGTTGATGGATTCCGTAGGCGTTCCGGGCGGACCGGGCTCTCGGTACTATTGTATCAATCCGTACACTCAGACGACTCTTGCTGGAGTTCAGAACGGGCTAACTTCCGTAGATGATCTGGTGCGGCCTGCCTTTGTTGATGCGGTTGTGAATAACAGCTTCGCTGGTATGCGCGTAATGAAGTCTACTGCTCTTGGTACTTACAGCGGTTCTACGCTGGTAGACAGGGTTGGTACGCTTTCGGCTACACCTAACGCGACTTACGTCGCAGCTAAAGACACAATGACGCAGAGCCTTGCGGTCACTGGTCTTACTGCTGGCGGCATCGTGAAAGCGGGTTCTGTTATTGAGATTACTGACGGCAGTAGAAACCGGCTCAACATTTCGACGAAGCAGGAAATTCTCGGCAATGCCGGTGGTGCTGTGAAGTGGCGAGCTGTTGTAACGGCTGACGTTACTTTGTCTGGTGGGGCTGGAACGCTTGTATGTGCCGGACCTGCGATTCTTGAAACTGGTGATACTTCTGGGTATAACACTGTTTCTAGCGCGCTGACCTCTGGCGATGCGATTGAGATATTGGGTACTGCGGCTTTGACGTATCAGCCCAATATGTTCTTCCACCGTGATGCTTTCTGTATCGGCTCTGTACCGATCCCCAAGTTGTATGCAACAGACACACTGTTGACAACTAAGGACGGCTTACAGATTCGGATCAGTAAGTTTGCTGACGGTTTGGCTAATAAGCAGATTGTACGTTTCGACTTCCAGCCTGCTTACGGAACCTTTAACCCGTTCTTTGCGGGTCAGGGTTACGGTAATCCTTAAACCTCTCTAGCCCCCTTTCGGGGGGGCTTTTCTTTCGCTGGAGGGTTTATGACTATAGCTGAAACAATTATCAAGGACGCTTTCTCGGAGGTTACGAATACCAACGACGAAGCTCCGATTGAAGCAGACGATATGCAGTTTGCTATTCGGACGCTGAATCGAATGGTAGCGGCATGGAATTTTTCAATCGGCTGGACGGTAATCACCAATCCGGCTGACACCATCACAGTCACGGCAGTAGCTGAAGAAGCTCTGGTTAAAAATCTGGCCATTCGATTGGCTCCGTCATACGACGGCGTAGTGACTCAAGAACTCAAGAGTGATGCGCGGGGATCTCTTGCATCATTGCGTCGAGCGACGATTACGGTACTCCCATCAAACTACCCTTCTCGGTTACCAACGGGCACGGGGAACTTTATTGTCTCTACTTTCTATCCGCCCAAAGGCGATGAACTTATCACAGAGGAGGGCGGCAGTATTCTGCTGGAATAATCATGGCTACGGATAAGAAAATAACAGAACTAACGGGGGTCACTACCCTCACCGATTCTGCATATCTCACTGGCGTAACAGCGGCTGGCGATAACTTCAAGATGACGTTTTCCGCATTTAAGGCGCTGCTCCCTTCGGACCTTGTTGTAGTCACGGTAAGTGCTGATTATACGATCACGCAGGACAATGTCATTGTTATTGTAATAGGGGCTTCTCCGGTCACTATCAGTCTCAAAGCTACATCTGACATGAACGACATGGCCACAATTATCAGGGCGGGGACAGCCACGGTGACTGTTGCGGGTAACGGTATCAATATTGCTGGGGCAGCTACCCAAACATTGACAACGATTTACGATGTGGTAAATCTCATATCAAGGCAAACAGAATGGGTGTACAGCACGGCGGGAGATTCGGCTGCCACGCTGGATGAAGTGCTGGCGATTGGTAATACCACTGGCGCAACCGACATTGAAGTAACGGCTGCTCAGAAAGTCCAGTTCCGCGACGCAGCTATATACATCAACTCAAGCGTAGACGGCCAGCTTGATATTGTTGCAGACACTGAGATTCAGATTGCTGCTACTACGGTTGATTTAAACGGAAACCTAGATGTTTCAGGTACTCTAGGCGTAACCGGAGTAGCCACACTAGCATCTCTTGTAGCCACCACAGCAGACATCAACGCAGGCACAATCGACAACACAGTCATCGGCGGCACTACGGCTGCGGCTATATCTGGTACTACTGGACAGTTTGGTACAAGTCTTAATGTAGACGGAACCGTCACGGCTGACGCATTATCCATCGGTGGAGTTGTGATTACTTCTACAGCAGCAGAGTTAAATATACTTGATGGTGTAACAGCAACCACTGCTGAATTAAACTATTTAGACATAACAACATTAGGGCTAACGGAAGCAAGCAAGGCTGTGACCGCTGACGCAAACGGTGTTGTAACTTTAGACAGCGGGTTTAGTGAAGAATACGCAGTAGTTACCTCTAGCGCCGGTGTAGTGTCGCTAAACTTAAGGGATGCTGGAAACTTTTCTCATACTTTAACTGAGAATACCACTATCTCTTTTACTAACCCTGCTGCGAGCGGGAAGGTATCTGCCGCAACACTTAGGATTATTCAAGACTCGACCGCTAGAACTATCACATGGAATGCCAGTATCAAATGGGCGGCAGCTACAGCGCCCACGCTCTCAACAGGGAGCGGCAATGTTGATATATTTGTATTCTACACGCCAGACGCTGGCACAACCTATTACGGATTCACGGCAGGGCAGGTGATGTCCTAATGACAGCCGCGTCCAAAATATTGATGGGTAGTGGGGCGAGTGGCGCTGCTGGCCCAAGCGTAGCAATTAGCCCCGCTTGGGCTGGTAAAACCACTTGGGTTTTTGCTGATGACGGAGCTTTAAACATAGGGACGGCTGGGGTTTATGTGATCACCCCGTCTGAAGACATTACTGTTGATATTGAAATGTGGGGAGGCGCTGGATCTGCTGGGTGGATTTACAACTCCAGTACAGCAACGTCAACGAATATAGGGCCGGGCGGCGGTGGAGGTTTTGCAACAGGAAGATTGGTTTTAAAAAGTGGCGTTGAGTACGTCTTGCACATTGGAGAAGGCGGTGCAGCACTTCCGGGCACATCAGGCACCAGTACTCGATCAAACGCTGATTATCGAGCTGGAGGCATTATGACTACCTTTGGGACTCAAGCAGGCGGATACTCAGGAATTTTTAAAACTTCAACCATCAGTCAGGCAACTGCAAGATTAATTGCCGGAGGAGGAGGATGCGGGGGAGATTCAGCTTATGGGCAAGGAGGAGCTGGTGGAGGTGCAAACGGTCAGAACAGCACCAGTGCTGGAAATCAGGGCGGTTCAGGAGGGACTCAAGCTGCTGGTGGTGCCCCAGCCATTCACGGTGGGGGCGCTCAGTACGGTTCTGCGTTGTTAGGGGGTCGTGGGCACAACTACGCCGGTAGGCTTTCCGGCGGTGGTGGCGGAGGATACTTTGGTGGCGGCGGTATGCACGTCGGCGGTGGTGGCGGTGGGGCAGGGTACTTTGACAGTTCAGACTCTGACTTAACGCTCGAAACGATTACTACAGGCGCTTTAAATGTGCCGGGAAACTCAGGCGGTACTAATAGAGGCGGCTCTGGTGATGGTGGAGCGACTGCGGCGGCTTATGGTGGCGATGGTAGAATTTATATGACAGAGGTTTAATAACTATGTACGCAAAAATTGATGGATCAGAAGTAAAAAAATACCCCTACACTATGCGGGAGCTGCAAAAAGATAATCCGAGGGTTTCGTTTCCTGTTGAACTTACTGATGAGTTAAAACTTCAGTTTAACATTGCTAATGTGCATGAAAACACCAGTCCTGATTTTGACCCTTTAACTGAGAACATCATTGAAGCAGCAATGACCGTTGTTGATGGCGTTGCTCAAATAAATTATGCCAAGGAATCAGCCTCAACCTCAGAAAAAGAAAGTCGAATTAGGAATCAGCGAGATTCATGGTTAAAAGGTTCGGACTACATGGCGTTGTCTGACGTAACAATGCCAGATGTATGGAAAACTTATCGCCAAGATCTTAGAAATGTTCCGCAGCAGGGAGGATTCCCTGACAACGTAACTTGGCCATTAGCGCCAGAAGACAATAAAGTGGTTTAAAACATCTAAAGTTAACCACAGGAGTTTAAAATGGGAACCGTATGCTAGCCGAACTAGCCGCATTCAACGCAGGTTTTAGCGTGGTAAAACAGGTCATCGCTAATGGGCGTGACCTTTTAGATGCGGTCAGTTCCATTGAAAAGATGGTTGAGGCTAAAGAATCTCTGCGGTCTAAACAAAAGAAGAAAGAACAAAATGTTTTTTCCAAGTTGGGCGGGAAGAACTCCAGCGATTTTGAGGAGTTTGTAGCACTAGAGAAAATACACGCTGCTGAAATTGAATTAACCTCC
>TARA_R110000868_G_scaffold124490_12_pt1 | contig 24639 bp, 30 predicted proteins | sample TARA_R110000868 | Tara Oceans TARA_R110000868 (sample SAMEA4397489) | marine metagenome | biome: Polar Biome; feature: [SRF] surface water layer (ENVO:00010504); material: water (ENVO:00002006), including particulate matter (ENVO:01000060) such as... | depth 5 m | reverse complement strand
CATTATGTCAGACTTAAGCTCTTCGATATCAGTGATCGGAGTATGAAAAATTCGGGACATATCCATATCAAGGCTATCGAAATATGCAGGAGGAGTTCCAAATTCAGAATCGTAGAACAGTACGATGCCGTCCTTATACTTCTTCTGGAAGGCAGATGCCATGACCAAGGCAAACAGGGTCTTAAAGTGTTTCGATGGACCTGCCAGCATAGTCATACCGGCTCTTACTCCTCCATCGAATTCACCACTCAGGGCAACATTCATAAATGGTACTTCTGTCTGAATACATTCCTTGTCTGTCAGGATGTCAGATTGGCTTAGAATGTCCGACCTCTTGATCGTTGAGGACTTCTTCATCTTCTCTAGTAGTGCGTTCATGTTCTAAATTCCTTCAGGGTTCTGATTTTCTTCGTGCTCCATCCAATGACATCGAGGATGGCCTTGAGTGGTTCAAGGAATGACTTTTCGAATTGCATATTGTAATCTATGTAGTCATGCAAGTCAAGCTTTTTCGATAGTGTCAGTGGAAATGCGATAACATTTTCTCTGATTGGATTCGGTTCTCTCAGATAGACGAACTTGATCTTCTCACCCTCTCTGATGGTCGCAAGTTCTTTATCAAGTCCAAGTTCCTTGATGATGTAGTTATAAAGCAAAGATGCTCTAACATGCATCGGAGTTCCTTTGGTGTAGATAGATGAAGATGACCAGTACTGAGACAGGTTATTGACACTTCGGGGGAAGGCAATATCCTCGACAGGAAGTGTCTTGAATTCCTGTCTAGTCTTCTCGATGAACTTGATCAGCTTGTCATTGTCTCCATTGATGATAATGTCGATTGCATCGGTCAGCTTTTCTCTCACTGCACCCGGAGTAGATGACTTACGAACCTCAAGACCCATCACCTTGATTTCTGGTGTTGCATACTCGACACCCTCGTTGTCATAGACATTGAGGATGTAACGCTTCTTGGCAGTCCAGATACCCTTGTCTGCCAATGCCTCTCTCTTCATGTTCATCTTGTTGTCGAATGCATTTGCATATGTGCCAAGTGCATTATAAACTTCGTTGATGAATGGCTGCAACTTGTATCGAGAAAATCTATCCATAAATTTGATGATACGCTTTACAGGATAGGTCTTGGTGAACTTAGAAAACACAGTCTGAACATACGGACCCAAGTTCATGTACATCGAGTCAGTATCTGAAGCGATGACATAGTCCATCGAAGTTGTGCCCAAGAGGTCGTTCATGAATTTGTTGACCCTCTTCTGTGCCCACTGAATAGCCAACTGACCACCAGAAGTAATTGCCAGAGCAATTCTCAGGTCATAGAAGCGGAAGTACTGCGAACCCGAAATGCCGTACAGGCTGTTCAGACAGACCTTCTTGGCAAGCTGAAGATTATCATATCGAGAGATTAGGGCCTTCAGTCGATCTTCTTCTGCCTTGTCAGACTTCTTGGAAGAATGAAGCTTCTCTAGTGCCTTCTTGTGCTTCTTCATCTCGTCCTTATACTTCTGACGGTCATCGAACATCTTGCTGGTTACCTTGGGCATGAAGCCAGTGATATCTCTCCTGAAGAATTGACCGTTTGGTGTCATCGTCAGGTTATACTTCTGCAAGATAGACAGGTCTAGCTTTTCGTTAAGTAGTGTTTCGACGGTTATTGTATTGCTGGAAATGAAATCTCTGATTTCTTCGGGATAGTCTTGCGGTTGCAACAGTGTCTCTGGAGATATATTGTATTGCATAATCAGAGACGGATACAGAGAAGTCAAGTCGTATCCACAGACCCAGTTGTACATATCGGGAACTGGTTCCTTCACATAGGCACCAGCGAACATCGAAGACTTTGAGTTGTGCGAAACCGGAGGAATGACGATCTTGTCTCGGAACAGTTCATTGAAAAGAATAATGTCCCACATACGAACCTGCATGAAGCAATCCTCATAGTTAAACTTACCATCATAAGCAAGGGTGAGGACGAGTTCAAGTAGTCGCAGCTTATCATTCAGTCTACCGACAAGACGGGTGTCCTGAATATTGTATTCGATGAACTTCTGGTAGTCATTCTTGTAGAGAGCATGAAGTGAACCATGCTCATCGTAAGACAGCTTACGTTCACCCAATTCTGAGTGACCGATGTGGTCGAGTGTATACCTTTCCTGAGACTTACCGTCTGGAGCGTACTTGATGTAGAGTTCCAGATAGTCGATGACAGCACATCCATACAGAGTGTATGTAGTGTATTCCTTACCATAACGACCGTCTGCCTTCTTTTCCCGTACGATGCCCCACGGAGAGAGCTTTTCAGCCTGATCAGAACCAAGAAGTTTTGTGATGCGGTTCACAAGATATGGAATATCGAATCCCTTGATATTCCATCCTGTCACCATGTCGGGCGAATGAAGTGACCAGACGGCCAAAAACTGATTGATCAAGTCAATCTCGTCACGGCACTTTCGATAGTCAACATTTGGATCATTGGTTACAAAGTCTCCACAGCCAAAGACATAGTCCTTGCCCGAGATAGCGACAGCGATTGCAGTGATTTCTTCGTTTGCTAGGTCTGGTTCAGGAAAGCCATTATCAGAACCAACCTCGATATCGATATTGGCAATGACGATATGGTTGATGTCCCAGTCAAGAGTTTCTTGAGGGAAGAGTTCGTTGATGAAGTTATACTCAAATCTGGTCTGGCCGTATATCTTGAAGTTTTGTACTTCCTTATACCGCTCAATAAAATTACGACAATCTTTGATTGTACCCGGCTTCATTTCAGCCAAGTGTTCACCAAAGATTGTCGTGTACTGAGTTTGTTCGGGAGATTTTACGAACAGGGTGGGCTGGTATTGTACCTTCTTGGATACGCGCTGACCATTCTTAACGCCTCTGTAGAAGATGATGTCTCCATAAACTTGTACATTGGTGTAGAATGTCTTTGACATAATTTATCCTTACTTTTTGGGGAGGATCAGTCTACCCTGTGGTGGAGTGACGATGGGAGAAACTGACATCTTGTACTGCTGTACGAATTCGTCGATAGGTTCCATTATAGCAAGTACGTGGGCCATGTCAAGCTTAAAATCTGTATCCTTGGAAAATGGTGACCAAGGAGCGAAGCCGACATTCGGTGACTGACCGGCAGAACCCGGCATGACGACCACTCGGAAGGGGTTTTTCATATTGAGCCAAGTCACTGCAACGTCGATTTCAGCAATCACGTCATCACCATTTAGCATTCTCAATAGCTTAATATTCATTTCTTACTTTCCGTTGTTACTGTATACATTTTGATCATTGATACCGGGATTACAGTATACTCGTCTGGAGATATCTCGATATGAAACCTTCCGTCAGTAACATGTGGTCGTCTATTACCAGATGCCTTGAATTGGCATGTCGTACCATCTGTAAAGGTAACTGCCACTATCATTCTGCCCAGTCCCCCAGAAGGTCGTAGACACCGACAGTGATCCACTTCTCTGGAAGGATCGTGATGACGTTTCCACCTTCAGTGGTGTAGACGTAGGCATTCTCGTGGTCTGGGATTTTGACAATCCTCTCCCACTTACCATCATAAGCACGCTGCTTAAACTGTGTTTCAAGAATCTTCATTCGTTATTCCTCTCTGGGGTTATAGTTTATAGTCGATGTACCACTGCATAGCTTTCGGCAGTCCAGTGTCTAGATCAGTCTTTGCTTCCCAACCAAGTACTCGCTCCATCTTGGATGTGTCGAGTTTCTTTCGCATGGTTCCGTCAGGATACGAATTATCGAACCTCGCTGGCACCGCATTTGGTATCAGGCCACGTATCTTTTCTACCAAGTCCTTGATACTAATCTCGAAATCACTTCCGACATTGACGATGCTCATATCTTCAGGACCATCGTAGGCAGCAATACGGATAATAGCATCTGCAAGATCGTCCGAATAGATAAACTCCCTGAGAGGTTTTCCTGTGCCATACAACGTGTTGGTGAATAGACTAAGGTTCAGGAATTTCTGGATCAGGTCCGGAATGACATGTGAACCCGGCATATATCGATCATGAGGGCCATAGACGTTGCATGGCATGATGGCAGAAAACTTATGCGATTCCTTTTCGAAGAAGGTCTGACCAAGCTTGATGCCAGCTATCTTTGCGATTGCGTATGCATCGTTGGTACTCTCCAGAGGACCAGTCATCAGATCGGTTTCCTTGATTGGAACGTCGAAAGTATTTGGATAGATACAAGATGATCCCAGAAACACATACTTCTTGAGGTAGTCATGATAAGAAGACTGCTCAACAAGCCTCATTACGTTCATCTGCATCGCCATATTGTCGCGTATGAAGTCATACTTTTGGTCTCGATTGGCAAGGATACCACCGACACGACCAGCACAATTGATGATGTAGTTGTATGCCATATTGTAATCGTCAGCACCCGACATCGTCATAAGGTTGAGTTGCCTCGATGTTGGAGCATCGATCTTAGATGCGGGGACACCATACGCCAGCAACTTACGATAGACGGCAGAGCCGACAAGTCCTGATGCTCCGAGAAGCAGTATATGACCTTTAATTTTCATTGTACACCATATCCTCTACAAGTTGTTCAAAAGTGTAAGTTGGGGACCATCCGAGTTCTTTTCGGATCAGGGAAGCATCTCCCAGAAGCATCTCTACCTCTGTCGGTCGGAAGTATGTTGGAGAGACAGAGAATACCACAGCATTGGTACGACTGTCAACACCTTTCTCATCAATTCCTGTGCCTGTCCAAACGATATCGATGCCGAAGCCTTTAGCAGCCATGGTTGCGAATTCGCGTACCGAGTGGTTCTCTCCAGTCGCGACGACATAGTCCTTAGGAGTATCTGCCTGCATCATCAGGTACATTGCATTGACATAGTCCTTGGCATGTCCCCAGTCTCTGAGAGCATTGAGATTGCCAAGTTCAATTGGAACCAAGTCTCCCCTCCACTTCTTGAGACCACGAATGATCTTTCGGGTCACAAAGGTTTCGCCTCGTCTGGGAGACTCATGATTGAATAGAATGCCAGAGCAGGCAAACATGTTGTAAGCTTCTCTGTAGTTCTTTGTGATCCAGTATCCATAAGCCTTTGCTGCTGCATATGGTGACTGAGGATTGAATGGAGTTGTTTCTGACTGTGGTGTCTCAAGTACCTTACCGAAAAGCTCTGAAGTCGATGCCTGATATATTTTGGCCCTATAGCAAGTCTGTCTAGCCGCCTCAAGGACATTTAGGGTACCGATTGCATCAACCTGAGCAGTATATCCCGGCATGTCAAAAGATACCTTGACGTGGCTCTGAGCAGCCAAGTTGTAGATTTCATGTGGACCTACGTCACTCATGATTTTATGAATGCTCAGAGCATCGGTGACATCTCCGTAATGGAGATTGAGCATGTCGAAGATGTGATCAATTCTTCCGGTGTTGAAGGAAGATGATCTTCGCATGATGCCATGGACTTCGTAGCCTTCCTTCAGTAGAAGCTCTGCCAAATAACTACCGTCCTGACCAGTGATGCCTGTGATTAGTGCTCTTTTATTTTTCATTTTATACTCCTAAAACTAGGTTTCCGTCCACGTTCCCATTGTCTAATGCCCTTATGTCTTCAATGTAATCACTACAAACCGCAAAGCATTTTAAGCCTCTCACTTCGTGGATTTTCATGACCCTTTCAGGCAAAACACATACTGCTCTACTAAACAATTTTTTCCCCGGATAAACCCAAGGATAACCTAAACTAGTTAAAGTATAAGTATCACTATCGTGCCAAAAAAAGTTCAGCATTTTATCCATGTTTACCATAGCGATGAAAGATTCTTCGTTCTTCGAATGTATCCAGAGATTATGCCAGTTCTGAGTTATAAAGTCAAGAGATATTTTAGTGTCCGGACCATCATGTCCAAGATACCATCCATCGTTCACTAACCAAACGTCAATCTCACAGTCAAAGCCTTTAAGTAACGCATCGCTGATTTGAGGTAATGTGTTTTCTTTATTCTTATCCGGTCCATTGAGAAGACCTCGATGTGCAATGTATATCATTCACTTCTCGCGATATGACCAAACATAGGACATACAATTGTATCTTCCCTAGTGAAATTATAATTGTAGAATACATACTTCTTAAAGTGTTCCGGAATAAATAGATCAATCGGTAAATATTGAGACTGCGACATCGAATAAGTGTGTCTAGGCCATTCGAGAAACTTTTTCCCCAGAATGATAACGATGTCGGAAAAATCTCCGCAATCTGGAAAGTATACTCTATCAGGGTCTGACTTTGTAAGATCAGGAATATCTGTGATCACAGTATCGTATCTACACAAGACATAAAAATCAAACGTTTCTGGAACAAGTCTAGTTACAGCTTCGATTGAGTATAGGTGTGATAGTATATTATTTTCTCGAAGTTCACTGAAACTGAAATTGATACTGTGATTGATCTTCTTATACTTTTCTCGTATCTCATCGTTTAAGAACATAAAGGTCTTCGGCCTTTCGACAAGAAATTTGTCGAAGTTATAGTAAGATTGAAGTGTGTTTATTGTATTTGGATCGACTACGTAATCTTCATGGCTTTGCATCCACGAAGTGGATTTATAAACAGCATCTTGACTATACCAACAATGGCCGAATGTAGTGACTTCATAATCAGGACGATTGAAGTATTTCTCATATGATTCAGGAACACTCGTATTGTTCACATACCTTGGTTGACCATAAAAACACAAAGCAACCTTTACCATTAGAATTCGCTTTCGAAGTTGTCTAAGAAGTAATCTAGGTCTTCCGGAGTACCAATACCCCACATCTTTTCGATCTGTTTGATGCGGATGCGCTTGCCATCACGAACAGCATAATTAAATACAGGACATACGTAAAACTCGTTGTTAGTTCTGTCATCAGATGCAATCATCTGCTCGGCATATTTCACGTAGTCAGAACCCTTCTTCCAGAAATAAACTCCCACAGTCGCGTTATCACTGATAACGTTCTTTTCTGCAACTTCACTGACAAAACCATGATCATCTGTCTTGGCATAACTCCACTTAGGGTGAGTTCCTTTGAATGTTAGAATTCCACCATCAATCGTGTCGGCATTGAATGCATACATGACTTCATTGGAGTTCCACTCGATAAACTGATCTGAATTGGCCATAACAAGTGGGTTGTCATTGTTAATAAACTCTTTTGCAAGGAGGGTTGTGCAGGCAGCACCTTCAGTAATCCCATCAACTTGTACGATCTTACAGTTGGGTTTAATCGCGTTTAGAAGAGACTTGAGATTATACTTTTCGTAGTGTTCTTTTCGAACAATGAAAATATAGTTAGCGTCTATGTTCAGATTGTCAACCACAGTCTGGATCATTGTCTTGTTCCTGACTTCGATCAATGGCTTGGGAAATGTATAGCCAGCAGTCGCAAATCGAGAGCCAGCGCCAGCCATTGGAATTAATACGTTCAGCTTATGATCCCTCCACGGAATAGACTTCGACTTTACATTCTCGACATTCATTATAATTCCTTTCAATTTTTCTAATGTGAGATCATGAGTATTTTCTATTGGCAGAAGAGTTGCCCCACTATCAACCGCACCCTGCCTACCGATATGACTATCTTCTGCAATAATAGTCGTGCGAGGAATTGCATTAAGTGCATTCATACAATTCCAATACATCTCAGGATAAGGCTTTGATCGCTTCACATCCTCATTAGTCATCACGTAATCAATGTATTCCATAATACCGAGAGACATCAAACTAACCTTTACTGTCTCTCGAATACTATTCGATGCGACTGCAATCTTATAGTTTTGATCTTTCAACCATATGCACATATCGATCAGCTTCTGCGACCTCTCAATATGTTTTAGCCTAATAACAGTAAAGTTTTGCTTATCACGCCAGACATGATCAAAGCAGCCTGACGGCAAACCTTTGTTGGAAGATAACATCTTGAGTTTGTTTGTGGTGGGAAGTCCATCATAAGTGGATAAATGTTCTTCGCGAGTGATAACATACTTCGGATCAATGTTAGATAGTGCATCGTTAAGAGCTTCATAATGAAGTTCACGACTTTCGATCAGAACACCGTCAAGATCAAAAATGAGTAGCTTATTATATTTCATATCAACCTCTCAATATAATTAATTTTGGGTTTTCCATCGTTCCATATCATCCCTGACGAGAGAATGGTTCGACCCATTGTAAGGGCCGGGTGGGAATGGATGGTTCATGTCCAAGAGAGCTATTCTGTGGTTTCCCCTGATTCGCTTGAGATTTGCGCTCAGTAGGTCTTCCGCGTTGAACTGTACTCCATTCTTATAGAAGTTCATCAGTAACGTGTATGTTGAGCAGTACTCGGTGGTTGCCTGACTGTTGCCAAATGACCACTGATCATTACAGAAGAATGGATTTGCTGTTCCCCGATCAGACGGGACGATAATCGATCCGCTGTCCATCACTCTTCGGAGTTCATCGAACCGTTCTTTGATGTCAACATTCAAAGCAAAGTCGAACCGAGTACGCATGACGTAGTCATAAGGCTCCAACGATGCCAGTTCTTCTAACATACGAAGTTGATTTGCGATCCAGATAGAATAGAAAGATGAGAATGTCGCAGATGGAGGCCACTGCTTGGCATTTGGAGTGTTCGTCAGTGTATCAATGACATCCTTTATTTCAGGATCAAGGTTTTCCCAGAACACTCCTCTCTTTGGGTTGTATAGTTCCATGATGTCATCTACTGGATACACATCCTGTTCCCAAGTGTGAAAGAAGATATCAACGTCATAGTGTTGTAGGAAGTTCTTGTGTAGGTATTCGTGAGCCTTCTTATAGCCTCTTGGCTGTCCAGAAAGTTGAAGTGCAATTTTCATTAGTCATTCCCCAAATAGATGTGTCTGTCGAACCAGTCAAGGAACCGGTTTGTGTCCATGACTTCTTTTCCGTGCTTGGAAAAGATTGGCTGGTTCACCATGTCAAGGTACTTCCCCAGATCATAATCGATCCGCTGCACTTCGTCAATCATACTTTCGACGGTATCATAATTGTGCCTGCTGATGAAGGCATCTGGATTGAAGTCAAGTTCAACTGTCGGACTTCCCCAATAAATCGGAACGACTCCAGCGTATAGGGCATGGAATAACTTTTCTGTTACATAACCGGGATAGCTTCCATTCTCATAGCATAGGTTGAACTTTCTCTCAGACATGAACTTGAGCTTATGCACCTGAGCATCTTCTCCACGAGGAAGAATATGACCGATGTTGTTGAACAGTGGTCCTCCACTGTCTACTCTCTTGTACTGAGACAGGAAATGGAATGCTTCGTTCCTGTCCAGAGATGCTGGGTTGGCAGATACGAATGAGCAGAAACCTATTCTTCTCTCTGAGATATACCGACGCCTTAGTGGGTCTGTGATTGACGGAAGACCTAGCTTCGCTGTCAAATACCAATCCTCAACCACGTACAGTGGAAGTCTGTAGTTTGAAGGTCCATCCAAATGATCGTAGCTAATAGCTGCATGGGCCTGATAGTTCCAAGGTCTCCGGTTCTCTCCAGTGAAGAAAATCTTGGTGACCTTGTCTGGATTGTACTTCAGGTTATTCGTTCCGAATGTTTCATCACAAAAGAAAAGATAGTTGGGATTAGCATCGTCCCGAATGACGTTGTACCGTGTAGACAACAGAGACACGAAGAACTCATCGATTGGACTGAAGTAGTCAGTAAAACCGACAGTGATGTCACGACCAGACATAGAACGTATCCCTATAGGCAGTGTCACCGTCAATCTTCCACCAACCGTCATCATACTTCGTAATTTTCATTTGTACCACATCCATATAAAATTTGGAGCGACTAGGATTGGCTGAGATACTTTGTTCTCTTTACGATAGTCCTTGATTGCTCTCGCCACTTCAACATTGTTATAGTCATGACAGAATATAATACCACCATCATTTAGAAAAGGGTAGTATAGCGTCAGGTCTGCCTTAACATGATCGTAGGTATGTTGCCCATCGATCAATATAAAGTCAACCTTCTCTGGGATAATCTTGACTAACTCATACTGGGAGTATCCTGCAAGGTTGGCATCTGCCGCAGCCTTGAAAGCTGCCATGTCATCCTTAGATTTCTCATGATCTGTATCGAAGTATCCCTCGTATGGATCGACACCATAGTACTTCGTGACCTTTGGACAGGCATCGAGAATAACTCTGGTGGTCTCTCCCTTAAGGACACCAATCTCAAGTCCGACCAGAAATGGTTTCTTCATTCGATTGATGTATGGAACCATCACATGACCACATAGGTATGTAAGAGGCCACATTCCAACTATCTTCATTTGTTCTATAGTGTAGAATTCTGGATTGTTAATCATTATACATCACCTTTACTGCATCTACGAGTGTTGGAACTCGATCCCACTGATGGACTATTGAGAAGATTTCCCGGCTCTTTTCATCACGAACCGCATCAGCATAGTAATTGAACTGTGGTCCATAGTATGATTTCCGGTAGTCGTCTGCACTAATATTACCCAGCTTGATATTGAGTGCAAGATCACCAGAAGTACCTTCTAGGACTGCCTGCGGAGTAGTTCCAAGCTGGATTGCCCAGTCGGGAGGATCGAACCAAACATCGTCCCGATTATACATCATATGGATAAGCATGTTATAACTGGCCTGATCCACGACAGGAATAGGTCGATTGATTGACATCAGGAAGATGTTCAGAAACAAGTTCTTGACAGCTTCATATCTTCCACCAACGACACCAACATTGAGTATGACCTTATCCTTCAGGATATTATGGAAGAATGGACCATAGCCCTCAAGGATATTTCTGTTGCCCCAAGGCTCGTCCTTGTACAACATTCCCTCAGAGCTTACTGCTAGATTGTAGGCTTCGGGCATGTCTAGGGTTGGGTCTTTCTGGAAGATCACGTCTCTCACGTCTGTAGAGATGACCTGATCATAACCCTTAAGTTTGTCCAAAACAAGCCACATGTAGAAAAATCTGATCACATGTGGAGCGGCCCCGTCATTGGGTAGTGAATACGATCCATCTACATTCTTGTTTCCATAGGCAAATGTCATGATACCTTCGGACTCAAATTTCCGAATCGTCTCTGCGCTTACATTAGAAACGCAGAGAGCAATATCACCCCTATAGTCTGTCTTCTTAAGAGAGTTGACCCAGTACTTTACCTGATCCCAAGTATATCCAGATGCATTACCGATTACTATTGTCTTGCCCAAGGAAATACTCCATTATATTTTTTGCTCATCACTTCATTTCCTTCAAGGAAAAATTCTTTCTTGACAGAGTTGGGGTTTCCGTCAAGACGGTAATTTACCGTATACTTTCCAGTACAGGCAAATGGGGTTCCTCTTACAGAGTAGAAGAACTTTCTGTCCCCACCCCACTTAGAATGCCAGAGGCCACACGTATGTTGAATGAAGTCTTTCCTGAAGGCATAAGTCGAAGTATCGATTAGATGCTCTGCCTCATTAAACCAAACTGGATGGGCACCAAGAGATTCACAGTCATCGCGACAAATAAACTCAGTTTCCTCTCCACAGATATTTCTGAGTGAGTGAACAAACTGTGCATCTTGGTTTTCTTGGAATGTCTGTATGACACTATCAATGTGATTTGGTTCATACCAATTGTCTTCATCTAGGAAGAGAATGTAGTCGTGGTACAGAAGATGGGGGATGGAAGCATATATGCGATGACCATAAAAACCATCGCCACCAGTGTTGTATGGCAACCAGATGATACGATGATCGGTATAGACATCCGTATCTAAAAGTCGAACGATATACTCTGCATTGGGAACAGATACACCGTCAGCTACAATGATCGTTGTTGCATTGCCATATGTCTGTGCCTGAATACTATCCAGACACTTCTTGAGCTTGTCTGTTCCGATGGTAGGAACGATTACTGCGACTGAGGGTTCAATTTTCAGCTTCATGATCCTGTTGACCCCAAACCACCATCCCGATCAGTCTTCTTGACGGGCTTTTCCTTAGTCTCTTCAATGGCATAACGCTCAAGCTTTATCAACTCTGCCTGAGCAATTCTGCTGCCATTTTCAATCCAAAGACCATTGGAAGAAGTATTCCATAGGAGTACGAAGACTTCTTCCACATAGTCACTGTCGATAACACCTTCAAGATTTGCGAGGACAAGTCCAAGCTTGAGAGATGTACCAGAACGAGGATGGATGCGAACAGAATATCCTTCTGGGATATCCATGATCAGGCCAGTCGGTGCCATAATGCGATCACCGGGAGAAAGAAAAATCTTTCCTGTTTCGTGGACTGGTCGTGTGATTGGCTTATTGTCTAGATTATAACCAGCATAGTATGCCTTGCCAGCGGTCTGCAATGCCAGATCAAAACATGCTGCCTGACCTGTCTGAAATGCAGGAACGGTGATTTCTGGACTGGTCTTCCAGAACTTAAGCTTGGGAATGTTTGGAGGTCTTCCCGGTCCACGCTTTACTTCTTCACTCATAATATAAGTTCCTTGTTATGTTAAGGTTGGGTTGGATGTTTCTAGGCCAGTTTTGATTATACACAAATCAAAAACAGCAGTGTATCTTCCGTTGTTCGTTCTGGTAGTTGCTCTGACATCGATGTCAGTCTTTTCAGGTATTGGCAGTGGGATCGGGAAATCATAAGTATATGGACCACCAACTCCAGAAACTTCGAATGAATGTCCAATCCTGAATGAAGTCTGGCCAAAGTATCGGATGAACATATTACCAGTCGCATCAGCACTTGCCTGAGCCGTCATGGTACCCTTCCAAATATAACCTGTATGACCAGCAGGGATCGTATATACTGCCATCAGGGTCTGGGCGTTGCCTGCCAAGATTCGAGCAACGATAGTCGATCCCACCTTTATGTCAATGTTATTTGTTGCTGGTGTATTACTAAAAGCTCTGAATGCTCGAAGAAACGATTTGGTTGTAGTTGCTGCACCCGCAGCAATAGTGACAGTCTCTGTGAGACTATTGTAGTTACTATCAAGTCCAACTATAGTAACTTCATGACCATTCTCGGCTGTGGTGGCGGCTACAGATAGAACGGAAGCAGTATTAAATGCAGACCATGGATATACCGTGTCATTTATATCCCAGACAGTTCCTGTGGTGTGGGTTGACATTGAGGGAACTGCGCCAAACTTATTGATATGTGTAGTACCCTTAACAAGACCTCTGGCTATGTTTAGATTTATATCGTCTGTGGGATAGTAAAAAGATGATGCCATCTGTTATTCCTTCTTCTTGCCTATCTGGTATTTAGCAACGAGTTTCCAGTTGGCCTTTTCCTTGAAGGAAAGTATCTTGATATCCTTGATAGGAACTGTTGGTTCTGAAGTCTTGTCTTCGTCTAGCAGATCATATAGTTCCCAATCGTGTAGGAGATTGGCAATCGTATTCAATCTTGCCCTATCATCCTCACTAAAATCAGAGTTCTTTCCATCGAGAAGGAACATCTGCTTGAAATGAACGATGTAATAATTGCCTTGCTTGTGTAGAATATGACAAGACTGGTATAAAGTATTGTCCTGAGAGGATGCAATACCTATTCGTGTCAGGGTTTCTTTGATCTTCAGAAAGTCTTCGTTGTCTCTTAAATTGATCTGAACTAAATCATTTATGTTCATCATTGGTTAGTCCACCTTTATATAAGTTCTTCTTTATCACAGACAACTGACTGTCTGTGAGAAGAGCTAGTGCTTCCCGCGCTTTGGTGCGCGAGAAGCCGTAGTATTCCATTACATTAGTCAGGTCTTCATCCGCTTCGTACTTGTGCCACTTACGGAAGGGTCTCTTGTAGGACCTGATACTATTTAGGAAAAAATCATACTGCATTCTCTTATCAGTATCTGGAAGAATATTCATCCGGTTTGCATGAAGAATACAGTCATAGTGAAAAGATAGTGCCTTATTGACAATGTAAGGAACGTAATCACTTTCCTTTTCTAGAACATCAATCTTTGACTGCAAAACTGATGGAATGATGTCTTTGAATAAGTCTGCCATTAGACACTACCTTTTTTGTTTATTACTTTGAAGTTACTGGGGTGTTATTTTCAACAGCCAGTCGAGAAGCTTCTCGATCAGCCAGAGGAAGCGTAATCAGACCACGCTCAGAAAGGTATCCACCGTCACCGATAGAAGCTTCTGAAACATACTCAGTGATAAAATCAACAAGACCACTGATCACACCCTTATGTACGTTCTTGATGTAGATATACAGAGGACGAGAGACCGCATAACTACCGTCTGTAATAGTTTCTACAGAAGGAAGAACACCATCAACAGCAACAGCCTTCAGAGTATCAGAGTTCTCATAGAGGAACGAGTAACCGAAGATACCTAGAGAATTCGTATCAGCATTTAGTCGCTGAACGATTAGGTTGTCGTTTTCACCGGATTCGACGAACGGACCGTCCTGACGCATACGTTCACAGACCTCCTTCTTTCGATCCTTATCAAGTGCCTCGATGGCTGGGAAAGCTTCGCAGCCGGGATGCATTACAAGTTCGACAAAGGCATCTCTGGTTCCCGAAGTCGGTGGAGGACCAAAAACAGTGATGGCTGTGGCAGGAAAGCTTGCATCGATTTCATTCCACATCTTATATGGATTAGGAACAATCTCACCATTTACTTCGACTTCTGAGGCAAGTGCCTGAAAAATCTGTGCCTTTGTTAGGCTAATTTCTGCACCCTGCTGAGAGTGTGCAATGCTCAGACCATCATAACCAATGAGGACCTCAGTGACAGACTCTACACCATTTTCGATGCACAAGTCAAGCTCTGATTTCTTGATGGCTCTTGATGCTCCAGTGATGTCCGGATGAGCGGCACCAACACCGCCACAGAACACCTTCATACCGCCACCAGTTCCAGTAGCTTCAACTACAGGTGAAGGATTTCCAGTCGATGAAGCGAACTGCTCAGCAACAGCCTGTGTATACGGAAACACCGTAGACGAACCGACGATGGTAATCTGTTCTCGTGTCTGGGCCATGGCACCAGAGATAGTCAGGATCGTGGCAAGAGCCATTGCCATTGTGATCTTCATAATATTCATTCAGAGTTCTCCTGTGTATTTGTTGAAGTTAGATGTTGAGTATTCTTGCAGTTTAGCGATATGGCCCTCAGTCAGGTCGAATACATATTCCATACCCTCCTGCCTGATAGGAACCATTACCATCTTGGGCTTCCCGCGAGGTCCGAAGTCCTTGTAGTAGAATGAGTACTTCATCTTCTCTGACCTGATCCGGTATACCTTACCGAATGAGAAGTGATGTTTTCCGTAAGCAGGGACAGACACAAAGTACACCAGATCAGCATTCTTACACTTCTGAAGTTGTGATACCCTGAACGTAAATGCATCCTTGGAAAAGTAAGGAACCTCAGTCTTTACTTCGACCTTCCATCCTTCGATCAACAAGTCCTTCTCGTTGTCGTGAGTGTCATACGAAGTGATGACTGTCTTTTTCTGCTCTGCGTAGTAGTTGGCTACGATGTTCTCTCCGACCCTTCCCTGATGAGCACGCTTCTCGTCGTCTGATCTTTGCATCAGGTCGGTTTTTGTTGGACTACGCATCTGTAAATGCACAATCCAGCATGAGTTCTGTCAGACAGGCAACAAGATTGATCTCAGCGTCGGCAGCAAATGCGGCCTGATACTGGTATCGAGCAATGATCACAACTGCCTGAGGAATGCTTGCAGGTTCGAGATGACTGTTGAGATTGTCGTAGACCTTACGGAAGATGCGAGAAGGATCAACTTCCGTATTCAGAACAACCCACTTACGGATTGCATCAAAGTTCTTTTTCTTCAGATAAGACATCAGTTCACTGAGCTTCTGTACATCATTGATCTTGACCAATATGCCAGCATTCAGTTCACCTTCCTGAGCAGCAAAGTACTGAAGGTCATTCAGCACTCGTCTGTAGTCAGGGAAGTGTCGCTCAATAAACTTGACGATGACCTGCTTATCGAACTTGACATTCTCCAAGGTCAAGATTTCAATGATACGACGAAGAAGACGCTTGGCCATTTCAGGACGTTCTGCACCATGAAGCCTGTATTCAATCTGTGTTGAACGAGACAATATTGCATCATGGATGCGGGACTTGTTGTTGCACGTAAAGATGAATGTGCAGGATGCAGAAAATTCATCAATGACGCCACGAAAACCTGCCTGAGCTTCTGGTGTCAGGTAGTCTGCCTCATCGATAATGATGACCTTACGTGTCCCACGCAGGGATACTGTTGATGCATACTTCTGGATTTTGGTTCGCAGTGTATCGATGCCTCTCTCGGTCGAGCCATTGATCATCATGTATGATAGGCCGATATCCTCACAGAGTACGATTGCGGATGTAGTCTTACCAGTACCAGAAGGACCAGAAAGAAGTAGTGTCGGGATCGACTTGTCAGTGACGTAAGACCGAAATGCCTTCACGATCCTGTCGGGTAAGATACAATCCTCAACAGTCTTCGGGCGATGCTTCTCTGCCCAAATGAATTCTTCACTCATGCCACGGTGTCTCGGTAGGTTTCCTCAAACTCATCATCGAGTTCGACTTCCTGAACAAAGTTCGCATTGAAGTAAACCTTGGCCATGCGACGAATGATCTTCTTGTCAATGGTAAGCTCTTCACTGACCTTCTTGATAATTTCCTTCTGAAGATCACGCTCTGCCGCAATGCGGGTCAGACTGTCTGCGATTTCGGTGATGGACTTACGAAGCTTGTCCTTGTTCTGCGTCGTCAGGTTGCTCATAATATAATTCCTTCTTATTGCTGATCGAGGGTGATGTAGTACTTGAGGGTCTTTCCAACATTTTCGAAGATACAAAGTCCGTCCACATAAAGACTGACTTCATAGTCATCAGGAAGTAATTTCAGATTATCGATGGTGAATGTAACAGAAAAATCATCACCTGTAAAGCTGTCTACCTTCATATCGACAATGTTGGATGTGTCGGTATTGTCGGTAGCTCTCATGATGATTTCACCATCCTTGCCGATGACCTTCAGGATTGGCATACCATTCAGGTCAGCAATCTTGATCAGTCTCTGAAAAGTCTGATTAGTCAAGGTGAATGTTACGTCAGGTTTCCCAAGGTTGATAGCTCCGTCTGATGGAGACTTGATTGTCTTGGGAGACGCATAGAAGTAGTCGATAGTGATGTTACCATCAGTGATGGTCAGGAAGCTGGGTCCAAACGTAATGTCTGGGTTCTTCAGTGCTGCCACGTTGGCAAGAAATGTCCTCAGGTCATAGATACCAAAACCCTGAGGAAACTCTTCGTCGATTGTAGCGTCACACTGGATTGTGTCCAGACTATCAATCGTTCGCTGTAAATTCCCTGCCTTGAATAGCAGGGAATCGTTGATGGTGGCAAAATTCTTTAGGATGGAAATTGTTCGTTCACTTAGTTGCATTGTGTATCCTGTCGTGATTTTCAAGTGCTAGAATAGCATAGTGTGCGATCTTTTGCAAGTCTTTTCTGTGGTCAGAAGGGTTAGTTCCCTTCTTTCCGTATCGCATCGCATACTTGATGATGTCACCAAGAATAAATCCAGTCCCCAAACCAGATTCGATGATCACTTCTGTTGGCTGAATAGCTCCACCGTAGTGAGTAGAATAGGTGCTGTCGATATATTCTTTTAGTTCATTGATCAGCTTGTCTTCTCGGAAAAGGTAATCAATCTTCATCAGCCAATCTTCCCCGACAGTGCTGCAATCTTTTCAAGATTGCCATTGAAGGTATAGGTGCCGACATGCTGTAGCTTCATCCAAGGACAAATCCAGATGTTGCCACCGATTGCTCTCCAGTACTGGCAGAACATGTAGTCCTCGCTGAGATAGCGATGGCTCTCTGGGTCAATCACTGTGTCGAAGTATGCATGGATGTATCTCGATCCATCGAAGTGGGCCTGACCACCATGATCTGGCTTATATCGAAGGTGAGGATACTCGTCCTTGAACTTGGAGAACACTTCGCGCTTGATCAGCATGAAGCCGGTACCAATTTCCATGACCTCAAGAGGTTCTGTGACCTTGAACTGTTGTGTTCCGGGGATTGGGTTCATGACGTAGTCGCCAATCACTGACTCAAGATCACCGGGAGGCATTTCTAGATTGTTTCTGGCTACACTGGCGACTGTATTCCAGTTGATGGACTTCTTGGGATAAGGACCACCGATGACATCCTTCTCAAGAGCAATGAGAGCCAGAACATCGTTAGGATCAAATCCAATATCGCTGTCGATGAATAGGAGATGGGTAAAGCCCTGACTGCGGAGAAATTCATCAACCAGATAATTTCTTGCCCGAGTAATCAGACTTTCATTGAAGAGGAAGGAAAACTTAATCTCAATTCCATATTGCATACACATAGTCTGTAGGTCAAGGATTGACTTGACATACATGCCGTTCGCTTGACCACCATACATCGGTGTTGCAACAAACAGCTTAGTCTTTCGGAGGTCTTCGGTCTTGATAGTTAATTCCATATTGATCACTTTCTATAGTAAAAATGAGAAGGGGAAAATCCCCTTCTCTCAATCATCAGAACGAGTAGGTCTCGTTCTTTGCGTCTGCCTTCTTGGCATCGGTAGTCTTATTGGCAGTGCCATTGGCATCAACGTCGATCTTGGTGTAAGCCTTGATGAAGTCATCGCGAGTGGTGGCATCAAACCTATTTAGGCAGACACGGATCGCTTTCATCTTGTCCTGACCAAAAATATTGAAGGCTTCACAGATATGGACCAGTCGTCGGGTCGAGATAATCTCGTTGGTCGCACCGTCAGCAAAAGACTTACGAATTGCATTGGCCCAGTCGATCAGGCATTCAGCAAAGGCAATATTTTCCTTACCAATGATGGGCTGAAGCATCTTCTTCTCAGCAGTCTTGGGCGGATATTCCTGCTCGAAAGTGATCGAGAAGCGTTCCAGAAATGCCTCGTTCATCACGTTGGTTCCGATGAACTTACCGTCCTCAGAGCCACGTCCCTTGGTATTTGCCGTTGCAACGATGTTGAAACCCTCGGCAGGACGGACCAGAGTAGCGATCTTCTTTAGGAAGATTGCCTTGCCCTCAAGGACCGGCTGAAGACACATCAGCTTGGCATCACCAAGATCGACCTCGTCGAGAAGAAGGACTGCACCACGTTTCATCGCAGTGATGACCGGACCATCATGCCAAACAGTTTCACCATTGATCAGTCGGAAACCACCCAGAAGGTCGTCTTCGTCGGTCTCTCGTGTAACGTTCACCCGAACACATTCACGATTTAGATTAGACGCGACCTGCTCGATCATCATGGTCTTGCCGTTTCCGGAGAGGCCGGTGATGTAGACGGGAAAGAACTTACCAGAACTTAGAATATTCTTCAAGTCATCGTAGTGACCAAAAGGAACATAGCCAGCGGCAGGAAGTGGAATGAACTCACTGTGGGGCTGCTTCTTCTCTACTGCTTCTGGATTTGGCTTCACATTCACGGTCTTGCTCGTCAGGTTGTGTTTCGTTCCATCGATCTTAGGGAGGAAGTACGAACCTCGATCCTTCCGGTACTGCTTATTGGTCGTCAACCAATTCGGGTACGAGATACCCTTTGCACTGGTCACTCGCAGGATGTCCTGCCGGTCGAGAAATTCAACCTCACCGAGAACTTCGTAAGCGGCAGAGATGAAGTCGTTCTTGTTGATCACTTTAGGCATTAGCCGTTCCTTTCTGATGTGGCATTACCATAACAAACTTAGGTAGTTCTGTCAAGAGAAATATCATCGATAAAACTCTTGAGTAGGAAGCGAGTGGCTTTCATATCCTTTGCCTGAGAAGACAGGGCATCAGCCAGCTTGTCGCTGTCAAGCATACCGAACCTAGACCAGAAGGAATCTCCCCTCCTAGACAGTGTCAACTGATTTGTCTTCACTGCATAGTGGGTGTCATAGCCTCGTTCCTTCGTGACCAAAAATCCCTGCTCAGTCATCGGGACCTTATACCGATCACGGCAGGACAGCTTGCCAGTATCCAGAAGGTGAATACCAACAACTCGCGCACCAGTACTATCGCGAAGGTTTTCTACCATCGCACCAACGACATCACGGGCATCAACCGATGAATTATAAGACTTCTTGGTCTTTGGATTGTTAAAGACATATCCTCCATCAGTACGTCCATATATACCCATGTTAGGCATGTCGCTGTCTCCATCGGTGAGGACGATCACTGTCGGAACCTGAACCTTATACTGGCTGATAAAATCACTGACCAGATTAGGAAGAACGTCCAGTGCAGAAATCAGAGGAGTCGAACCAAGAGACCAATCACCGGACAGGCTAACTCCCTTTTGTGTTTTTTCAAACATGAAAGAAGACATCGTCAGATATTCATTTGCAGTCATCTTCGACGACAGGATGTTCTTCAGAGCGAAGCCAGAAGCAACAATGTCTGTAGAAGTCTCGTCAAGCATCATAGACTTATTTCGACGAAAGTCTGAACTCAATCCAGCGGTCTGGAATGCATAGACATCGAAAGGAATGTTTGTCATCCGACAAAACATAGTCAAGACCAGAACCTGCTTCATTGTCTCATGAAGGATTTCAGCCATCGATCCAGACCAATCCAGAAGAAAGATCAGTCCGTGGTTCTTTCCTTCAGGAAGGACATCGAGACGCTTGAAGATATCATCAGAGTACTTGTAGCGATGAATACCAGTCATATTCAAGACACCAGTCTTATCGACACGGACCCTACGATGAATGTCAGCAGCCTTCCTGCGTTCGAATTCAGAAACCATGTAAGCCACGTTGGGCTTTTCTTCATCACGCCACTTCCTGAAATGATCGCTGATGGGATCACGTCGCAAGAGCTTCTTGTATGGAACGGTGACGCTCTGATAGTCGGAGACAGAGACGTTAACGATTGATGGCTCAGGTGTCGTCAACCTCGACAGCTTCTTGTCGAGATTGTCCATCAGGGCACGATAAGTATCCGCTTCTGGGATCGGAGTGGTTTTTAGAACGTTCTTGTCTGCATCCTCAATGGCCTTATTGAGAACCTCTTTGAGTTCCTTAAACTTATCTTCCTTCTTCGAAGCACCCTGACCAGTGCCACCATTGTCATCAGTAGAAATACCTTCTACTGTGGCAGAGGCATTACCTTCTTCATTACCTTCTTCTTCATCCCCACCTTCACCTTCTCCTTCACCTTCCATGGCTTCGTCTTCTTCTGCAAAGTGAAGTTCTACTTCCTTAGCTGACTGAGGTAGACCTTCAGAAAGCTGAACATATTTGATGATGGCTTCAGTGACATCGAGAACGTCGTCGAAGGTGTCTGTAGCAGAAACCGCATCGACAAGGACCTGTTCAGCAGGATTGAACTTCAGTCCAAGGTGATGGCCATTCTTGACAGACAGGTTAAGACGGTCAATAAATGGAAGCTGGTTCACATCCTTTGCCTTGGCGATACCAAAGAAGTTCCGAGTATAGAGTTCCTTATAGCCCAGAGCATAGTCCATAAGGGTGCCGGGATAACGAACCTTCTGCTTGCGATCTACCCGAGAATCCTCGACGACATTGATGTAGTCCTTGACGGCAGGTGTCTTGTACTTCTTCTCAAGATTGACAATGCCATTGACAAGACCGTCAAAAGGAGTATCCAGAGCATGTCCTACCTCATGAACGAGAACCATATCATGGAGTTCTTCACTGATATTTTCCCAGACAGGAAGCAAAAGAAGACGGGTCTTCATGTTGAATGAAGCTGTCCGGGCCAGCGCAGACCTACGGATCAAGATATTTTCTTTTGCCAAAATTCGGGCGAAATTATTGGTGTACTGATAACTCATAGGGTGTTCCTTTCGTTAGAAACACCCTATCAAAAGTTAGGAAAAATTGCAAGTGCTAAAATTGCCTTTTTTGAAAAATTTGTAGACCCTACCAAACTGGTCTGGTATCTGGTCCGTTTTGTGTGATATGACAAGGACATTGGTCGATCCAGAAATATCGGTGAGGATTTTCATGAGGTCATCAGCACCATTTCCATCCATCGATCCATCGAATACCTCGTCCAGAATGAGAAGATTAGACGAAACAGAGTTCTTCATTCGGGCAATGTTTCTCCATGTCAACAGCAGGGCCAAGTCAATACGAGCCTTCTCACCCTCAGAGAAGTTGTTGTATGAAAACTCATCTCTGTAACGAGACTTGATTACTTCGTCGAACTTCTCATTGATTGTAAAGTTGGTAGTAAAACCAAACTTAGTGAGGTAACTATTGATGTTCTTATTGATGATTGGTAAGTACTGCTTGATGATCTTGGTCTTGATACCACCATCCTTCAGTAAGGTGATTGCAGTGTCAAAGCATATCTTTCTTTCCAGAAGAGTTTTCTTCATGTCTTCCAGAACAACCAACTCATCAAGACATGCATCATATTCCTTCTTTGTATCTTCCACCAAAGTATCGGAACCCGAAAGAGACTTGATATCATTGACCGTCTTCTGGATTTCTTTCTGGACTGTGGTAATCTCGGACTTCCTGAGAGCAATCTCTCTGTCTGTGTCACTTACCAGTTTGATGAACTTGTCGAAGTTTTTAATGCTTTCCATGATTGTCTCTGCCTCTGCATCGAGAACTTCGATACGATCAAGAATGTCAATCATGCTGTCCTTGTTCTGGATCACGACTGTGGTCTTAAAATTACCGTCGATATGCTGACGGCAGGTAGGACAGTCGTCATGGGCCTCAAAGAAGTTCACATCCTTTCGGTGTCTTTCGAGATGGGCCTTGAGTTCAGACTTCTTTGACATAATCTCACGCTCGCGAGACACAGCTTCGGTTCGACCTTTAGTCTTTTCAAGATACACTTCTCTCTTTCTTGTGGATTCTACTTGGTCTCTCTGAAGACCTTCAAGAAGCTTCTGTTGGTCTCTGCCATGTGCCTTGAGCATTGCAATCTTGTCGGATGCTGACTGTTTCAGACTGTCAAGGGTCCTGATCAGGAGCTTCTTCTTCTGATCTGTCAGTGAGATTGTCAGGCTGTTCTTTTCGATGTCCTCTTTATTGACTTGTGACCGAGTTTTTACGATTGCATTCATGGTAGAGAATACATCGATGTCGAGCAGGTCCTCAATGACAATACGCCGATCAGCAGCACTTAACTGCATGAACGGAGTAAAGGAAGCAGAACCAAGTATAACGATCTGAGTGAATGTCTTATAGTTGACCCGAATGATGTTCTTCTCAAGATATTCTTGGTAGTCTCTACTCTCTGCTGACTGGTTTAGAAGTACTCCATCAGTATAGATTTCGAATACATTCGGCTTCATACCACGAATGATTTTGTATTGCTTTCCGTTGGTGGCAAACTCGATCTCAACAAGAAGACCCTTCTCGTTCACTGAGTTGACGAGAAGGGGCTTGTTGATGTTTCTGAATGGTTTACCGAATAAGGCAAAGCAGATGGCATCAGTCAGGGTAGACTTACCCGAGCCATTCTCACCAGTGATGAGGATGCTCTGGCCGAGATTGAGTGGCATCTCAGTGAACACATTTCCTGTACTCAAGAAATTTTTCCATTTGATATTTTGGAACGTCAGCAAAACTTATCACCCTTCATTATATTATCTCTCCAGAGCATCATTTGTAAATTATCCTCGTGTGCTAATCTTTTTCTCTTTCTCTCTAGCCTCTCTAGCCAGACGTTCTAGCATATCAGCTTTTGTAACTCTCTTTAGTCCAAGTTCACCAACGGCCATAACAACGGTTTCTTGTGATGGATCGTATGGCACATCAGGGTTCCAATTAATAGGTTCGTGTCCATATAATTTGGTGAACTTATCAGACTCTTTTTGCAAAGTTTTGGTGGGGTCTTCATTATCAATATCAATGATATTCAATCGACCACCCATATAAGCGGTCAATCCAATTAAAATATCAAGTTCTTTCTTAGTCTTGTTCAGTTCTGCCTTGAGGGTTTCGACTCTGCTCATATCTTATCCTTTCGGGTTGCTTTATCATTCATGTCAGTCTTCTTGGCGAAATATATAAGTTTTCCGTCTGTTCCCACATAATCATGATCTGCAAGAAACTCAGTTGTTACGTACTCTTTCAGGAAGGCACTGGAACGACCATTTCTATAGCCATACCAATACCATACGGTTTCAATCGCGGGATCGTTCAGTGCCTGTTCCATTGTAATACCTTCGATCACGACTTTTCATCCTCAGTTGCTTCCGGACGGTCACCACCGACCCACTCATTCAGGGCATCGATCATATCCAGAGCCGCAGAACGGTTCAGAACGATGTAATCTGCCTTGCCTGTCATCTGGATGCACAGGCCGTTCTTTTCTCCACCCCAAAACTGGGTCAGGAAGATGGTCTGGTCATTCATATCCTTCGTCGGCTTCAGTTCAGTGGACATCTTATTCCTCTCAGAGGGCCTTGTCCTGCATGATTGCCTCGGCATAGACCTCTTTCATGAATGACTTCATCTTAGCACCATCCACAGGCAATGTCAAGCCATCAATGTACTTTGATAGGATCGAAGGCGTGTCCTCT
>TARA_R110000868_G_scaffold379542_2_pt1 | contig 24653 bp, 25 predicted proteins | sample TARA_R110000868 | Tara Oceans TARA_R110000868 (sample SAMEA4397489) | marine metagenome | biome: Polar Biome; feature: [SRF] surface water layer (ENVO:00010504); material: water (ENVO:00002006), including particulate matter (ENVO:01000060) such as... | depth 5 m | reverse complement strand
TATCCAATACAAAAATAAAACTGATTATCTGGCCAAGAAGCCGGGCTTGCCTAAAGCTGCGCTGCCTCAAAAAGAGCTTCCCGTTGCACAGGGTCAAGAAGCTGTTAAGAGTGATATCTCAAAACAAGCTAAAGATGTTGCAAAAGATGTGGCCGATGCCGCTTCAAAACTTCCACCAACTCCACCGATCTCTGTCGTTGCTGATATTGCAGCGGCCGTTATCCCTGATGGCGATGAAGAAGAGACTGAGCCAGTTGTTGAAGCACCTGTGATAGAGGCTAAGCCAGTCGAGAAAATTAAAGTCGCTTCAAAAGTTAAAGACACACCGGCCATTATTTTTATCAAAGGGCTTGGACTATCAAGCTCGAGTGGTGATGGCCTAGAAGATATGGCGAGCGCTATTCCTCGCTCTGAAGTTTATTCGTGGTCTGAAAAAGATGAGGCCATCGAATCAATTCTGGCTCGACCTCGCTCTCAACCAGTTATGATCGTAGGTCATAGCCTTGGTGGTGATACCGCCGTAGAGGTAGCCCTAGAACTCAATAAGATTGAACATGGGTTTAGAAAGGTTGATTTATTAGTCACACTTGATTCGGTTGGCTTTAATAATGACATCATCCCGCAAAACGTAAAAACAAATCTTAACTTCATAGGCGATGATTGGTACGGCATTAACGATTCGCCGAATATTGCTAGAAATACTGAATATAGTAATGTGATCAATGAACTTCGCGAAGATACCCACCGCGGGATCGAAAATAGTGAAGAAGTTCAGCTTAAAATTTTTGAAAGACTCGATGCTCTTTTGAAAAACGCAGTTGCTCAAAAAACTGCCACACAGATGACAGCTCAAGCTCATAAAGACATTAAGGGTATTTCACTACAGTAGGAATAGCTCTTTCGCATTTTTAGTCGTGATCTCGACCACTTCTTCTTCTGATACTTCTTTTATCTCAGCAATTTTCTTTACGATATGAGGCAGATTAAAGGGAGCATTTTCTCTGCCACGATTTGGAACGGGAGCAAGAAAAGGTGAATCCGTTTCAATCAGCATGCGCTCAAGCGGTGTGAGGCGAACAATATCGCGAACATTCTCCGCATTTTTGAAGGTAATGATGCCATTAATGCCAATATAAAAACCAAGATCAAGCACGCTTTGAGCTAACTCTTTACTAGAAGTGAAGCTGTGAACGACACCTTTTCTAGCAAGCTTTGGAGCTAGCTTCTTTAGGATCTCAGCTGTGTCATCATCAGCGTCTCGGGTATGAATCACAACCGGCTTATTACTGGCTATCGCAATATTGAGTTGGCGTTCAAATACTTGGCATTGAATATCGCGAGGAGAGTTATCGTAATGGTAGTCCAGTCCAATTTCTCCGACGGCAACCATCTTAGGTTCAGTTGTTCGAGCCTTAATTAATTCTTCAACTTCATCAGTGTAAAGCTTGGCATCGTGAGGATGAATACCTTGAGTGAAGTAAATTTCTTGATGAGCTTTGGAAATTTCAAAGACAGTATCGAGATTTTTAGGCGAAACGCCAATGGTAATAAAAGTTGAAACCCCGGCCTGACGACTAAGCTCTAAGGTCTCCTCGAGAGGGCGATCTTTGAGATAGTCGAGATGGCAGTGGGTTTCAATCATTTTTACTTACTTGATCTAGAAATCAACTCGTCCATAAGAACTTGTAGTTGATTAAATGGTAGAACGCCTTCGATCTTAACGCCGTTAAGTAATACGGTTGGTGTAGAGCGCACGTTAAATGGAGTTGCTCTGGCAACGTATTCCTTAACTTTTTCTTTTGTGGCATCAGACTTGTAGCACTCAAGTACACCGGCTTTCTTGGCGTAAGCCTCAAGCCATGAATCAGAGATAGAGTCTTGATTGTCGAAAATATCTTTTTCAACTTCAGCAAACTTATCAGGCATACATGCTGCTAGGTAAGCTGCTTTACAAGCAAATGGATGAAGGTTTCTGTCCATGCTTGAATTACAAGCTGGATCCAGTGGGTAGAAAACATACTGGATATTAATCTGACCTTTATACTGACGCATGGCCTTGTGTAGTTGCTCAGACATGGCCTTACAAGCAGGGCATTGGAAGTCGGAGAATTTCGTAACTTGAATAGGTGCACCTTGGAAGTCTTCACTAGCGCTTGCTAAACGAAACTCTGATTGTTTTTCTGGAGCTCCAAGATCGGCAAGTGAGTCAAACTGTTGAATTAGACTCGTGGCCAAAGCTTCGTTCTTTTCCATTTTCTTAGACGTGTACATATAAGCGCCAGCAGATGTTGCAGCAAATAGCGCAACAATGGAAATTATCGGAAGGGCAGTGGGTCTAATCGAGTGAGCATAGCGGTAGAAAACAAAGAATGCGCCAAACGATAATAGGTAATACAGCGTACACATTGGACAAAGAGAACCCAGAGCAACGAGCGAGTAGATAAATAATACAACACAGCCGATCAGGTTCACTGCAAGTACAAACTTCATTGTGCTTTCAAAGCCCGGCGAAGTGAATAAATAACCCGCAAGGAGCAAGACACCGATTAGGGTTCCAAAAATTGAAATTGGGATACCGGCGATATTAGAGATTGGCGAGTGTGTTGCAGCGTCGCAGTTAAAATAGCCAGAGATATCACAAAGGGCAGAAGCAGAAGCAAGGCCTTCGGGAAATTTAATGGCGAAATAATGATTGGTCAGATAAGCAGTTGTGGCAATAATCGCGATACCAAGAGTAACCACTAGGGCATGAACCAGGGTCTTGGGCGAGCGGTAAACAGTATGCATTTTTACTCCTGAATATTATTTATATCATTATAAGGCTTTAAATCGGCTCTTGTGAACACGTTCCAGTTTCGTTTCTCAGTTTTATCTAGTCTGTAGCTGTGAAAACGATAATCCTTAAGCGTACAGACATCACTAATTTCAACTGTAATGGCCGGGTAAACCTTTTGTAGGCCGTGCGTTAGTTCTGCCGCTAAGTTAAAACACAGTTTGTCCGTGGAATTTTGTCCAAAATTAGAAGATCCAGGGAAGTTATCGCGAAAGTCAGTGGAGACTTCGAAGCTATCGAATTGAATGTGAGGGCCAACATAAACAAAACTCGGCTCGATGGCCTTAACTTGTTCATGGAGGTGAATATTCTGTGCAATTCCGCGCCAACCAGCGTGGAAAAAAACATTGCCGTTTTTGCCATGAACTAAAACTGGCAAACAATCGGCCGTGATGATGGCCCAGGGCAGAGTTTGCTCGCCGTAAATTCCGTCAGCCTTTTGATTCTCGGATTCACAGGCGAAGTTAGCTCCATGAACTTGATGGACATGAAAACACTCAAAACTAGGTTTTCGATCAAAGCTTCTAAAAACTCCAAAATCAAAAACCTTTTCAAAAATAGGCGTGCTCATTTCAATTGATCCAAAAGAGTTTGGAAAATTTCTGGCGGTGCAGTTTCAAAATCAAGGCGCTGCTTTGTCACTGGATGAATAAAGCCCAAGCGTCTGGCGTGTAGAAACGGATGTTCATATTCCTTAATCAAGGCAGCTAAGTCAGTTGGCAATCTCTTTCTATGCCTGGCCTGATCACCGTAGGTGGGATCATTAAGAATTGGGCATTGAAGAAGTTGGGACAGGTGGACTCTAATTTGATGGGTGCGTCCTGTTTCAAGTTTGCAATGAACGTGAGCAAAGCTTTCAAAATACTTTTGAACTTTATAGTGAGTAATGGCATCTTTTCCGCGCACATTGGCGGCCATCTTTTGACGATTTCTAGGATCGCGTCCGATAGTGGACTTAAGTGTTCCTTCAAGTGAGAGCCTGCCTTTTTCACTGAGGACTAATGCTTGGTACTCGCGATCGATATCGTGCTTTGAAAATAATAGAACTAGGCCTTCATGGGCAGCTTGTGACTTGGCCACCACCATAATTCCGCTTGTTCCTTTATCGAGGCGATGAACGATGCCAGGACGAATGGTGCCGCCAACACCTGAGAGATCGGGACAATGAAATAAAATGGCGTTGACCAATGTTCCGTCGGGGTGTCCAGGGGCAGGATGAACAACAAGTCCCGCAGGCTTGTTCACAATCACTAAATGCTCGTCTTGAAATAAAATTTCGATGGGAATATTTTGAGCCACAGCTTCGAGTGGAATAGGTGGCGGAACATCGATGGAGACAACTGTCCCGACAGCAGGCATCTTGTTCAGGCTGAGATTGGTTTCGGCCGTGATATTGCCGGCTTCAAATAATTTCTTTAAGAAAGTCCTAGAGAAGCTAGTGCGCTCAGCTAGCCATTGATCGAGTCGTTTAAACTCATCTTTATCGGATTGGGCAAGCGTTAGCTCGATCTCTTCAAGCTGCTCACTTGAGGGAGATTCATCAACCATTACTCTTCGCCGCGACTTTTCTTCATGATGAATACGTAGGAGTTGGCAACGATATCGGGGTTCAGTTTTAAACACTTGGCATATTGATAGACAAAGCCACGCACGTAGGCTGGAGCAGGAAGTTTATCAAATGCCTCTTCTTCGATATGACGAATATAGGTTTTTGATACTTTAGTCATATCGGCCATACGTGGGATATCGACGCCTTTGTACTCGCGAATCTGTTGCAAGAATGCGCCGTTAAACTCTGTGCAGCTTTCAATTTTTTTTTCTAATTCTTCATTGACGGTATAGCTAAGGTCGAAGCGTTTTTTGGCGACGATCTTGGCCATATTATTATGCTGAGTAGTCTGAGGTGCGCCACGAAGATTGTGTTGAGCATCGGGATCTTGGCTCTTTCCGGGGGCTGCATTTTTATAGTTGAGGTCTTGATTAATACCGCGAGCTTGATCGTACAAGCGACGCTTTTCAGGGTCGCTGAGAATTGAGTAAGCCTCATCGATTAACTCGATAATCTGGTCGCACTCATCTTTTGTCATAAGCGAGTAAAGTGCCAGGCTGTCTTGTGAGTAAGCATTCTTAGCTCGAACATATCCCTTATGTAAGTCATCAGTAGAAGCATCGGTTGGAACTTCTAGAACTTCATAATAATTCTTACTAATGGACTCCATGATTCTCCCTAACCTTATATATTCAGTAGACGATGGACGATGCGATCGAAGTTGGCGACTAGTGCTGAGTTTGGAAACTCCATGAGAAGCGGCTTGCGCTTTTTCACACTCTGCCAAACGGTGGCATCGTACTCTAGGTAGCCGACGTAATCGAGATTCATTCCGAAGTATTTGCGACAAATAATCTTCATCGAAAATCCGATATCGACATCAGCTTGAGTTCTAACTTGGTTGATAACGAGCTTTGGTTGCAGCTTAGCAATTTCAGCTTTGAGCTTATGACCCATTTGCGGATTGATCTCAATCACGCGCGCCATAAGATCAGCTGGTGTTGAGTTCTGATGAATCTTAGCATTCATAGCTTGGTCGATTAATGGACCAATCTCTAAGAGCTCTTCCGCCATTTTTAGTTTTCTGTGATAAACCGATTTAATAAAGCGGTAAGTATTTTCGATCGAAGTCGGCTCGGGCAGGGCAGTCAAAATCCCTTGGTCGGCCGAGATGAAAAAGTCGAGCGTGTTATAAGAAGTACCAGCGCCAAGATCGAGAATGACGTAGTCGGCATTCAGTTCTCCAAGGCGTGCTAAAATTTTCGCCTTATGCATTTGACGAAGATTAGCGATCCCAACATCATCTTGCGCACCACTGATGATTGATAAATTATCAATGGCCGTAGGAGTAATGAGGTCATTTAGACTTGAAACTTTCTTTGTTAAATAATCGGACAGAGTCTTATCGGGAATAGGAACACCAAGACAGGTGTGCAAATTGGCGCCACCAAGATCGAGATCCACGGCCACGACTTTATAACCCATGAGCGCCAGACAAATAGAGACATTGGCCGTGACTAAACTCTTGCCCACGCCGCCTTTACCGCCACCAATGGCCCAAATTTTGGCGCTTCTAGCCCCACGAATATGAGAGCTCATATCGTTATCATTATGAGAAAAGAGTGATCCACCCGGACGGGACACGCGGCTTTCCTTGCTACAACTTCCATCTTCATTAATGGAGATGCTTTAGAAAACCACTCCTTAGTCGCTTAAGCAAGGATTTCACGGCGAAATAGCTGTTTTATTAAGGACTTAATGCGATGTTGTGACGCGTAATTTTTGCGCAGTTTCTAGATTATCGTAGTTAAATACTCTAGAATGGCGCCATCTGATCACAGGAGACTTATGGAAACCACACTACGTGCGCGCCATGACCTACATTTAATGAGAAAAGCCTGGCATATGTTGACTGGCTCACTCGGTCTAATCACTTTCCTGACATTCAATATTGAACAGCACCTGATGGGAGTTGTTTTGGTGGCTTTCGCCCTTAGTGGCTTTCTCTTTGAAGCCATTCGCTTGAGAAATTCGGCCATTAATCAAAAGGTTTTATCGCTCATGGGTCCACTCATGAGAAGTAGTGAGCAAAACTCTTGTTCTGGGCTTCCTTTTTATGCCTTGGGTGTGGGGGCTTCACTTTTGCTGTTTGAACGCGATCAAGCGCTGCTTAGTATTTTATTTTTGATTTTTGCCGATCCAATTTCATCTCTATTTGGAATTTTATTTGGAAGTCATAAATTGATTTCGGGAAAATCTCTCGAAGGTTCAATGGCGGGCTTTATAACCTGTTACTTGATCACCTTTATGTGGATCAATATTCAAACAGGTGTAAGCGGAGCTAATGTTGTTGTCTTTTGTATTTTGGCCGGATTGATAGGGGCTGCCAGTGAGCTGTCTTCAGTCTTTGCCGATGATAACCTCACCATCCCACTGCTTAGCGGTGCCGGGCTAACGGCCATTAATATTTTGATTCCAGTTCTGATTTAATGAGCGACCTTTCTAGCTAGCTCTTCCTTATCGATGGACTCAAATCTTTTAAGAGCCTCGGCAATATGCACATCTTCTGACTGAAAACTGCTGGTGAATAGAGTCGCCAGCATTTGAATTCTTTCACTCAAATGCACATTCTCAAGCAATAATTGGCGAATCTCACTGTCGACAACCATATACATGCTGACGGCATCGACAATTTCTTTAGCATTGGTAACACTGCCTAAAAAAATCTCACGCTCATTAGAGTCATCAATATTTTCTTTCGCCCAACGTTTTAGGAGAGTGTGCAATTTTCCTAGTCCGTAATCATCGTGAAAGTCGGACTCGCAATTTTGATCGGGGATTTGTTCCGCCGTATAGATCATATAGGGCAGACTTTGCTTGAGTGTTAAGAGTTTAACTCGACAGTGAGATCGCAGCAGAACTTTGATTGAACCGTCTTCATTCTCGCTCATCACAACAGGCTCACCAACGGTACAGATGGCCCTGGGCGAATTCCTCAGTCGCGTGTGACCACTTGTAATGTCCATCAAGCTCACGGCCATGAGGCGACCGCTGGCAATGCAATCGTGCACCATCTGAATATGTCTTGGATCGGCCATATATAGCGGGAGGTCAGTATTTGGGAAAAATACCATATTGGGTATCGGCAATACCGCCACGGTTAAGAAACTATGATTCACCATCTGTTGGCTCCCATGGATCCCTTATTATAGCCCGCTGGCGGCTTCCACCAAAATCCGCATGCCTACAACTTGAATTAGCTCTGTAACAGTGCGAATCTTTAATACGTTGCCAGAAATGAAGGGCATTTAGCTCGCTGGAGGAATCCTTGTCGATTAAGTATTTGACGCCATTAAAGCCTCATCTTGTTTATAAGCCGTGGGGTGGAACTCGCCTGGGGAAGCTCAAGGGTTTAACCGAAAAGGCGGCACAGGATCTTGGTGAAACCTGGGAAATCTCTCGCTTAGAAGAGGGCCTGAGTTTTGATGAGGACCAAGTGCCACTAAGTCGCTTTTCAGCGCAAGAGTTACCTTATCTCGTAAAATTTATCGATACGACTAAACCACTTTCGGTGCAGGTGCATCCCCATGATAAATATGCTGAACGCAATGAGAATTGCTTAGGCAAAACTGAATGTTGGCTGATTCTCGAAGCTGATGTTGGCGCTGGCATCTACTTAGGCTTCAATGAAAATGTCACAGAAGAAGATTTCTTTGCCGATGTTGAAAGTGGCGCCGATCTCACCAAGTACCTTCAGTTTCATCCGGTGAAACGCGGTGACTTCTTTTATGTTCCTGCCGGTACAATCCACGCTCTGGGCGCGGGCATCACGCTTGCCGAAATTCAACAAAGCTCAGGGGTAACCTATAGAGTTTGGGACTGGAATAGAGTTGATGAAAATGGAAAGTCTCGTGAGCTTCATATTGAGCAGGCCAAGGCCGTTTTAAACTTTTCTCCAGCAGGAAATGACCCCAGCGTTTTTAGAATGACCAATATCTTTGAAAGTAATGAGACTGATGTTTTAGAACACCCGCAGTTTAAAATTTCTTATTATTCTGGTTCCTGTGAAAGACGAGTTGGTGTGGAGAAAAGAATAAGTTCCGTTATCAGCTTAAGCGACCTATTGGCCCTTGATTGTGAAGGAACCGAATCAAATCTAAAGCCCTATGAGTGTTGCATCGTTCGAAACGGTAGCGAGCTTAGAGTGACGGGTGGAAAATTCTTGGTGGTTGAATAGTGAAATACTTATCTCTAATTATTTTAGTTTTAACTTTGAGTGCTTGTCGCGACTACGCCGAAGTTAAAATTGATAATCAAAGTGCGAGTATTGATTGGAAGGATGGTGGAGCGACTGCAGTCAGTGTTACTCCCTGGAGAGTTGGTCCCTACAGAAAGCAGATGCTTAGTATGGGCGCCAGAGTCAAAGTTGAGTTTCCCGCCCTTAAAGAAGATGACATCGAGTTGCTTGGAAAGAATTTTGATGTGGATTCTTGGCTTGTCTCCATTCAGCGCTCGGGCCTAGGTCGCCGGCAGCGATTGGCTTCCTATTATATGCCATTGTTTAAGCGCTCTGGTCGCTCAGGCACCATGGGTGTAAGTAGTGCGGCCATGGGTTATCTGGACTTGTATTACGCCGCTGCGGCCATCTCTACCAGGCTTCGAAACCTAGAGTGCCCTGGGCTTGAACACAGACGACTTCTTGAAAAAGCCGAGATCAGAGAAGTGGCAACGGGAAGACCGATGATTGTCGTCTCTAGTATGCAAGAGTACTCATTCCAAAACCGTGTTGAGCGACTGGACTTTCAACGCAATATTATCAATCTGGGTGAGAGCGTTGAAGGCGAATATCAAATTTCATTCGCACTATATAACTCTAAGAAAAATAGAGTGCTTTCAAATGATGCTATTTCACCTCAGGTGATTGTGCTCTCTAATGAAAAAACTGAACGCATTCGCGGTTGTGAAAACCTAAAAACGCCACCTGCAAAGCAAGATGGCGCCAATGAAATTCAAAATTTTAAATTTGGTCGTTAGTTAACTGCTGAGCAATCAAGTGGGTAAGTTAGCTCGTGTCCCTCTCTAGAGCGAATGACGAGGTAATCTTCTACTTGTGATGGGCTGGCTACGTTAGCTACGTGAATTGTGTGACGTTGACCTTCAAAACTTACAATCTTAGTAAAGCCATTGCCTGAGATCTTAGTTCTAATACCATCGATTGAAGCTAGTTGACGTTCAGGTGCAGGTAGCGACTCATCTAAGAATGTCACTTGAGTTGCGCCGACCACAAAAGCTTTATCCAGTCTTGGTGTGTGGCAAACAAGCTTTGCACTAGACGCGCTGATAGCCGCGAAAGAGTTAAGTGCGATGAAGCTTAAGAATAGAGCAAATAGGGTTTTCATTGTTTTCTCCCAAAGGTTTTACATCTATATATAGAGCAACACTCATGCCATTAAATACGTTGTAAAAGTAGGTAGTTAGCGGCTTCGAGTGTCTAGGTAGCTAGGGGCCGACTAAAGTTTTGACAAAAAAAAAGACTCTTCCTGAGTCTGTTTTCTTACGGTAATTCTGCTCTTTGACATAATTAGCGCGTCTGTATTTTGTATCCACCGACATACATGCTTGAAACACTCATGCCGCGCATATTAATTGATAGTCCTGTAATCTCATTGCTTCTAGCTACTTGTGTGCCTTGATAGATCTTGTATTGGTTACCAAGGTTTTTACTAACGTGCACAGTTTCAATATCGTAGCTGCGACCGTTCCAAATCTCGATTGTAGCAATCCCGCCTGTTTCACTGAAATTAGCGCCAGCGCGCACTCTAAGAGTTGCTTGAGGTGCACCGTCCATAAAGAATTCAAGAGGCTGACCACGCATTAATTTATCGATTGTAATTTTTTGGCTGAGCTCTGTGTTGATACCAAGGACACCAACTTTAGCGTCAATATTAAGATCAACTAACTTGCCGTCACTAACTGTTAAGTAGATTTTGGCACGGCCGGCACTGATACCCAGCATGCCGTAAGAGATTTTTGACTCGACCAGATCGACTCTGACTTTATTTCTTTCTGAGACTTGGTTTAGAGCTGAAATATTTTGGTCTAGGCTGCGGTCAATGACTTGAATCGAATTGGTACAGCTGATGCAATCATCGTCGGCTTGAAGGAAAGGACTAAATAAAAGAGCCGCAATAAAAATCCCAATGATGTTTTTCATAATTCTTCCCGTTTTAACTATTATGTAGAGTTAATAAGCAATTAATGTGCCGAGAGAATCGTCGTGATTACTTGTTCTTAGGTCGCTTTCAATCGTTATCTTTTGGTCGCTGTCCAATTTGTTTACAAGTTAGGGGTTATTTACTGTCACAAAACATTGGCATATGTCGTGACATGTAGGAGGGGGTTAAGTACCCGTAATGCCGAAGATTTGCATCGACTGTTAGACTGAATTATGGCCAATGAAATAAAATTGCCTCGTAGGATTATTTTAGTCGAAAGTGATTCTACGCTTAAGAGTCTGCTGTCTCAAAACCTTGAGTTGTATACCGGCAGTCAGGTGATTTTCAAAAACGATGCCGATGACCTTGTTGATTATCTTAAACACGATATTGAGCTACCCGATCTAATCATCAGCGAGAATATGGCCGGTGATGAATACACCATGCTCAAAATCTTCTACTATGTTAACTCGCAAAAACTAGGCATTCCCATGATTCTCCTAGGAGAGAACGCTAAGCTGGCGGGACAGGTGGAGCAGGTAGAACGTACAGAGTGGCAGCAAGTCATTAAGGCAGCTGGTCGCTTGATGGAAGTTAGTGCGGCCAGCATGGTTGAACTTGATATGCCAGAGTTCTATCCAGTTAATCTGGTGGTACTGTTTGGACTTGCCAATTATCCTGTCGACTTTTATGGCAAAGATGATGGTGAGTATGAGTTACTTGGGCAATCCGGCTCAGCTCTTGAAGAGACAAAGCTGCAAGCGCGCATGAGCGCCGGAAATGAAATCGTCTATATAAAGAGTCTTGATCGTTTAACCTTTGCCAATGGTGTTAGCACCCATTTACACAATCTTTTACTAACTGAGAAAGATCCCAAGAAACTCGCGACCATTGCGGGAGAGGCGTTTGATTCTGTCGCTCTAATGTTGAGTAAGAATGGCATCAGTGAAAAGAGTATTAGTCTGTCTAAGGCAACTATTATCGCCATGGAAAAAATCGTTAAGAATTCCCCTAAGCTCGACGTCTTAATGGCGATTCTTAGCCGCGATCAAAATTCGATAGCTTGGCGCCACTGCTTGATGACTTGTGTGGTCTCGAGCGCCATGATCGAGAAGGTCGACTGGGGCAATAAAGATCAGATTACCAAATTAGCCTTCACTTCATTCTTCCACGACATCTGTATCCCGGAGGATCGCCTCAGTTCCATCCAAAGCATCGCTGAACTTGAAGAGGCCGGACTTGATAAGGATGAGCGACAGCGAGTTGAAAGACATGCGCTTAAGGCCTGTGAAATCCTTAGAGATCAGCCAGGGGTACCTTTTGGGGTCGATAACGTAATTCAACAGCATCACGGTATGCCCGGTGGCGTCGGCTTTCCAGAAGACCATCTAGATAACCGCATTACCCCCTTGGCCATCGTCTTTAGAATTGCTGAGCACTACGTCCACGCCCTTTTGGCCGCGGATCCTGAGGAAGAGCTGAATCCGGCCCTAATCATACGAGATATGCTAAATCGCTATAATAAGGGACATTATCAAAAGGCCATGGAAGCCCTTAAAGCCTGTCACGCAAAATTGAACTCATAGGTCATTTCCATCCTGGACAGGCCGTGTTAGAAACCCCCATGAAATTCATTCTCTTATTTGTCATGGCCACTAGTCTCAATGCCGCTGAGTGCATCGCTCACCGCGGAGACATCGCTCATGCGATCGAGAACTCGCTAGCTTCTATTGAACATGCCCTTGATCTTGGGGCCGATGGAGTTGAGTTCGATATCCGCCACACTAAAGACGGCGTTCCAGTGTTGGTTCACGATAAAAGTTTAAAGCGCGTGGCCCAAGCTCTGCCTGGATGTGATCTTGAAACACCAATCAAAGAACAGCTTTTTGAAAATTTACAAAATTGTCGCCTAAACGATGGTCAAGCCATTGCGACATTAGATGAGGCGATGGCGCTTATGAGTCGTTCGGCCGCACTAGTATTTTTGGAACTGAAGGATCGTCCAAATACACAAAGTGCAGAGATCATAAAAAATAGCGGCATTGCATTTGAGCGCATGCGCTTTATCTCTTTTAAAACTCGCTATCTTCGCGCCATTAAGAAACTCATTCCCGAGATCGAGTCTCTTCGTCTTAGTATCTTTATCCCGTTTTTCTCACTTACCAGAGGCATGAACGTTGCCGCCCACTTGAAGATCTTTACTGCCATTTCGCATCTATTTGGAAATGAAGTAGGGGTTTGGACGATTAATAGTCTAAAGAAACTTGAAAAGTATCATAGAAAGAATGTCGATTTTATCACCACCGATAGAACCGATTTATGTCTGCAGGCAAAGTATGAAAGAAGCTGATTGCCCTTGGTCTAAAGCGTTGGTTGCGGTTTGTACACGCTGTCACGGCGGTATTGAGGCAGCCAGCTTAAAGCAAGAGGGAAATAGCGGAGAAAACCTCAAGGATTTCTTAAAGGCTTCGCTTAGAACACAAGGTCATGCAGGGGCCATTCGCACGGTTAACACCGGATGCTTAGGGCTATGCCCTGTGGCAGCTCAGGCCGTTGCCATTCAGCCCCATGGTAAGCAAGGCAAGATGTTGGTAGTACATCCAGAAGAAGATCGAGCTCAGCTTCTAGACTATTTGATGGAACTCGCTGACTCGTGATAGCCAATTTGTGTTTTTGAAAACAGTTCATAGCTCATTACTTTGTCCTTCAGATCATTCATATGATTAATCGCAATTTGTTTTAAACTTTCAATTTTAGCGATCTCTTGTTCTGTTGAATTGCGATGAATACTGTTGTTTTCTAGTTGCGTCCTCTCTAACTTGAGTTGGATAAGCTTCTCTCTTGCCTGTGATATTTGCTCTAGAAAGTGATTGTATCTGTAATTGGTATAGCCTTGCCTGAAATATGATATAAGAAGCTCGCTAGCCGCAGGATCACAAAGTTGGTGAAGATATGTTCGACCTTTTTCTCCAACATTCCATGCTTGAAGCGTCGTACAGTATCTAAGGATAGACTTATCATAGCCACTTTTTAAAGAGATGTGATCAATAGCTACTTCATGACGTGAGCACTGCTTATTAGCTTTGAACTGTAGGTTTTTATAAGTTATTCCATCTTCTTCGTTGAAAGCTTCTATTGCATAGTTCTTCCAATCCTGTAATTCGCATTCCGACTTATTCATAGAGCTGCAACTAAAAAACGTAGCAATGATAAAGTAATGGAAAAATGGTTTCATCTCCGCTCTCCTTAAGGACTTGTGTATTTCCCACATAATCTAGCGATTCTGGATGAATTCATAGGAATATTAGATGTGCCAGGAAACGCTAAGACTTGAACTTCGTTTTAGTTGTCATCTAAGTGACTAATATCAATGCAAAGTTAAGGAAACGCTTTTTCGTTTTTAAACGTTTGCCGTTTCTGAGACGTGAACTATGATTAATGGATGGAGACGTAAATGAAGCGTGATGAGCAAAAGAGTATTCAGATTATTAAAGAGGCAAAAAAGCTATTCTTTCGTTTTGGACTAAAGAAAGTGAGCGTCGAAGAAATATGTTCAAATTGCAAAATTGGTAAAAAAACTTTTTATAAAATATTTCCTAATAAATATGAAGTTGCCAAAGCCATTATCATTGAACTCGAAGAACTACACCTTGTGTACTACGAAGAAGTAAAGCGCGAGCCTATTAGTTTTAAAGAAAAAATGATCAAGATGATTAATAAGAAAGTAGAAAGTATTAATACAGTCGAGTTTCAATTCTTTAGAGATGTATATGAAAACTGTGATGAGCTTAGAGAATTTACTGAAGGACTAATAAAAGAAAGTGAACGAGAAACATTCGAATTTATTAGCGCCGAGCAAAGCAGTGGTGCCCTTCGCAAAGATCTTCCTGCACGTTTTATGAGCTACATGCTTAATGAACAGGCTCGAAAGCTTATTATGGATCCTGAAGTCGAAAAAATGATCCCTGAGACTAATGATCGAATTAAAGGTGTCGTAGATATTATTGTAAATGGTTTAGTTAATTCATCAATTGACACAAAATAAAATTTAGCGGTTTAACCGGAGAAAATTATATGAAAACGATGACAGCAATATTTTGTTGGGCGATTTCCTGCGCCCTTTTTGCTCAAAATCTAGAATTAGAAAAATATTTAGATGAGGTTAAGAGAAGTAATGAGTCATATAAAGCACTTAAACTTAGATCGAAGTCTTTAAATGATTTAAGTGCAGAAGCTGACTTGATTTACTCCTCTAAGTTAGAGAGTTCTCTGTATCATGTAGATAATTCTAGACCAAACTCTTCACCCTCCACCCTTGGTGTTAAGACAACACAAAATACAGCGTCAATAGCTGTTTCTAAGCCGACGTCTTATGGAGTTGAGGGAAGTGTGTCTTATAATGTTGCGAATACAGAAATAGATGGAGCAAGTAGCACTGTTATTCCTGAGAATAAATACTACGAAAATTACGCAGAATTGAAAATTTCACAATCTTTATATAGAAACTTCCTTGGAAGAGAAATTAAATCTAAAGATGAGTCTATTAGAAAGTCTGCTAAGGCAGGAAAAGCTGAGCAAGATTTTAAAATGAAAAATCTTCTAAGTGATGCTGAAAACATCTATTACCAATACATTATCGCCGGAAAGAGAGTCCAAATTCAAGAGGCTGCCAAAGAGCGGGCAGAATCGTTAGCGAAGTGGACATTATCTAAAACTAAGAAAAACCTAGCAGATAACGCAGATTATCTTCAGGCTGAGTCAGCCCTGCAATCTAGAGAACTTGACTTGCTGTTAGCAAAACATAATTTAAGGTCAATTGCACAGATTTTTAACTCCTTAAGAGGAGTCAATTCAAGCGTTATATCCGAAAAAGTAGAGCTTAGTATTGTTGACCATACTAAGAACTTAACTGCTCCTCAAAAAAATGAGTTTCGACTAGATACTCTCGCCATAAAGTATTCAGCCGAGGCCGAGATGGCTCAAGCAATAGCAAGCTCAGAAGTATTAAAGCCTGACTTAAAGTTAAACGGAAGCGCTGCCTTTTACGGCAAAACAAACGGTTTAAGTGATGCCACATCGGATTCTTTTGGTTCAAAAAATCCCGTTTATTCTATTGGCCTAAGCCTTTCGATGCCATTGGATTTCTCAGCAAAAGAGAGAGCTCAATCAGCATACCTTGCAAAATCTCAAGCTGCTCAACTAGAGGTCAAACGTAAAGAATTTGATGATGCAAGAGAGTGGGAAGACCTTTTAACAAGTTTTGAAGAATTGAAAGACCAGTTGAAGGTCTATAACAAGCTAGAAGAAATTCAGCGGAGAAAGGCTATAAATGAACGAAAGAGACAGAAAAATGGGCTAAGTACTACGTTTCAAGTCCTTTCGTTTGAACAGGAGTATTTGTCGACTTTGTCGTTGCGACTGTCGAAGCAGGCCGAGCTGATTCAAACTTATACACAACTTAAACTTTTTAACTAGGATCGGAATCATGAGCTTACCAGAGTTTTCAGTTAAAAGACCGATTACAGTCATATGCATATTCATTCTAAGTTTGTTGATGGGAATAATTTCTCTTAATAAAATTGGAGTTGATCTCTACCCAGATGTATCTTTCCCGATTGTCTCAGTGACAACGCTTTATCCAGGGGCAAGTCCGACCGAAATTGAGCTTTTGGTTACAAAGCCGATTGAGGATGAGGTGAGCACATTGTCTGGAATTAAAAGTGTTAAATCTACGAATAAAGAGGGTATTAGCTCTATTATCGTCGAGTTTACTTTGGAGACTGATATTCGATTCGCGGAGCAAAAGGTTAAAGATAGAGTCTCCTCTATTAAATATAAAATGCCCGAAGACATAACAGAGCCAATTATTCGGACCTTTGACCCCGCAGATGCGCCAATCATTGTTTTAACCCTGTCTGCAAAATTAGACGATGCCAAAATTTATGATTTAGCTGATAAAACTATTCGCCCTCTTTTAGAACAAGTTAATAATGTCGGCTTTGTCGAAATTGTAGGTGGAAGAAAACGCGAGATTCAGCTTGAGCTTAATAGAGAGGCGATGAGTCGCTATAAAATATCTGCCGGTCAGGTATCTACTCAATTAGCGACTGTAGGAAAAAATATTCCTGCCGGAACTCTGAAAAATCAACTGAATGAATCTGTGATCAGAACTCTCGGCGAGTTTGAGACGATCAAGGATATAGAAAAAACAGTGGTTAGCTTTTACGGTAACGAAGTTGCTGTAAAAGTAAGTGATATCGCAACTGTTAAAGATGGACTTGAAGACGAAAAAACAAAAACTTATGTAAATGGCCAAAAGGCTCTAACCCTGATGGTTTATAAGCAGTCTGGAGCTAATACACTTGAGGTGGTAGGGAATGTTAAAAAGCGAGTTAAAAAAATCAGGGAAGACTATAATGGTAAGGTCGAAGGCTTTTCAATCGGTATTGTCCGAGATGGCGGCAAGCCTATTCAGGCCAATATAGATGATGTTAAAGAAACGATTATTATTGGAATCTTACTGACTATTTTGGTTGTTCTATTTTTCCTTGGCAGTATTCGCTCTACAATCATTACGGGAATTGCAATTCCCAACTCCTTGCTAGCCTCATTCATATTAATGCTTTGGGCTGGATTTACTTTAAATGTTATGACTCTTATGGCTATCAGTTTAGCTGTAGGTTTATTGATTGATGATGCAATCGTTGTTCGAGAAAATATTTTCAGACATTTAGAAAAAGGCAAGAATCCTTTTCAAGCAGCCCTTGATGGTACATTAGAAGTTCAAAGTGCGGTTATCGCAACAACACTAACTATACTCGCAGTGTTTGGTCCGATTGCCTTTATGGATGGTATGGTTTCCCAATTCTTTAAAGAGTTTGGCTTAACAATTTGTTTCATCATAGTAGTGTCGACAATTGATGCTCTTGCCATGGCACCAATGATGTCTGCATATTTTGCAGGTAACAAAGAGGCGACAGATTCTGCCTGGGCAAAGCCGCTTAACTATCTTCTAAAGAAATTTGATAGGCTTCAGTTAAAGCTGGAGGCTATTTATGAGCGTGTTTTAATCAAAACTTTGAAAATCCCTAAGACAGTTCTCTTTATTGCTGTTCTTGTTTGTGCAGGAAGCCTTTATACAGCAACTTTTGTTCCTAAAACATTTACTCCGGCCCAGGACACAGGAGAATTCTCTGTTTCTTTAGAGCTTGATTCAGGAGTTTCTCTTTATGCAATGGACGAAATTACCAAGCGTATTGACAAGAAACTTCGTGCTCATCCTGAGGTGAAAACGACTGTAGTCACAGTTGGTGGAACTAATGGAGAGACGAATTTGTCAGATATTTTTATCCAGCTAGTTCATTATTCAAAGCGAACTCAAAATACTTCTGAGTTTAAAGAAATTGTTCGTACCGAATTAAAGGACTTTTCTGAAGCAAATCCAAAAATTCTGGATGGTAGTGGTGGGGCTGGTGGAGCGCAGCAACCGTTTATTGTAAATATCATTGGTGTAGATCTGGAAGATATTAAGTTTGTCTCTCAAAAACTATACGAAAGTATTAAGAATCATCCTGATCTAAATGATGTTGATATAAGTTTTAAAACAGGTAGCCCCGAAGTCCAGGTAACGATCGATAAAGATAAGAGTCAAGGCTTAGGTATCTCAAGTAACTTAGTTGGAAACGAACTTAGAGGACTAATTGAAGGCTCAACTCCCGCTGTCTATCGTGAGAATAATGAGGAGTATGATATACGAGTAAGGTTACAAGAATCAGATCGAGACCTTAAGGCAAGTTATTCGAAGATCTTAGTGCCAAATATTAATGGTCGCCTAGTTCACCTAAAAGATGTTGCAAAAATTGTAGATGTTGTAGGGCCTGCAAGCATTTTACGTCAAGATCGTGGTCGCTATGTTATGGTTTCAGCTGGTCTAAATCCAGACGGAAATGGACTTGCTAAACCAATGGAAGATGTCAGAAAGCTTTTAAGCTCAAAAGATTTCAAGTTGCCACCCGGTGTGCGTGTGGAGTTTTCAGGACAGGCTGAGAGTTTTCAAGAGATGGCGGAGAATATGGCGTTTGCAGTATTGCTGGCTATCGTCTTGATCTATTTAGTGTTGTCGAGCCAATACGAATCTTTTATTACACCATTGACGATCATGCTGGTTATTCCGCTGGCTGCTTGTGGAGCTATCTATGCTCTAGGGATCTTCAATAGCTCTCTGGATATTTTCTCCATTATCGGATGCATACTCTTGATTGGAGTAGCGACAAAGAACTCTATTCTGTTGGTTGAGTATATCGAACAACTTGAAAAAGAAGGGATTCCGTTGCACGAAGCCATTGTTAAGGCTGGAGGAGTAAGGCTTCGCCCAATTTTAATGACAGCATTCTCATTAGTAGCAGGAATGTTGCCCGTCGCGATTGGTCTCAATGAAGCTTCAAGCCAGAGAACCAGTATGGGGATTGCTATTATTGGAGGAACACTGACCTCAACATTTTTAACTTTAGTTGTTGTTCCTGCAGCTTATCAATATATTGAAAAACTTAGAACCTGGTTGCATAAAGCTGTAGTTTCTAAAATTGTGACTGCTGAAGGTACTAAATGAAGATAGTTCTGACGGCTCTAGCTCTCTTATTTGGCAGCATCAGTTTTGCTCAAGATAGATCCAAAGCGGTACGAGTAAACCTCGGTGTCTTTTATTCACAACGAAGTATTTATAGAGGTGCATTGATCTGGGATGGGGCAATACTAGCGGCTGGACCTAGTTTTATTCTTTATGACCGTATTTCTGTCGGTGCTGGTGGACTCTCAGCTTTCAAACGATTTGGAGAATTCCATACTGTAACTATCGGTTTTTCATATTTCGATGATAATGAGCCAAGTGGGCCTGTTCTTAAACTTTCTAACTCTGTGGAAGATTATAAAAATCAACGAAGTGCAACTTTTGGATCATATCTCAAGTATGACTATAGAAACGAGCAATACATAGCTTTTAGCTCTGAGCTGCATAAAGACCTCAAGCGGCATAAAGGGCTTTATTCATACAATAAGCTTTCGACATCAATCCTACCATTTCTCACTCTTGGGATAGCTTATGGAATAGGTGACAGTAACAATAACAAGTATGTGTATGGTCCGGAGGGAACTTCTGGAGGAGCGCATTTTGACTACCTTGCATCCGTGATGCTCCCAATTCTTCCATGGCAGGGGCGACTCATAATGAGCTATACCTACATAACGATCACTAAGTCTGAAAATATAGCTGCTGACTACATCAGAGGCTTAGAAAGCAATGAACAAATAAGTTTAGGAGCAATGTGGAGCTTTTAGACGTCTAGCTGCTCGCGTAGTTTCTATATATTTTAAGAAAGGAAGCAGAGAGCTCTGTACGTTGAGTAGAGTATGCGAACTGCGCCTCTGTAAGAAACTCTTCACCAAGCTCAGAGATAGCCGCACTTTTAGAGAAAAAACTAGAAATATTTTGAGTTAAAATAGTACTTACGGCTTTGATTGAAAAACGATCGTGATAAAACTTTATACTATCAGTTCGACTTTCTAAGACAGCCTCTGCTGTAAGCTCAAGTGCCATTTCTTTGTCGTATACTGCCCCTTGAGCAGTCATCTTAGTTTCAATTAATGAACATGTTTTAGGACAGGCGAAAGAATGATAGCCGCCCCAATCGGTGAGTATAGCGCGAGTGCCGCACATAAGGGATTCGATGGGAGACATGCCAAAGTCTTCATCGTGATACAAGCTTAAACTAATAAAGATATCGGCCATATTATAGAGTCTAGTTAGTTGTTCATCATCAACTTCGCCAAGAAAATGAATGTCGTCTCTTACTTCTTTTGGAAGTGTTTTTAAGTGGTGGAGATACTTAAATTGATAATTATTGGGATGATGAAATGTACTAAGCATTGGATTAATTAAGTCGTCAAAAGTTCCTGCTAAGAAAAGCTTGAGTCTGGTATCGCTTTTTTTGTGAAGTTCACTAAAAAGATCAAGCAGATCGATCGAGTTCTTGTCCTGTGAAAATCGTCCGGTGTAGAGGAAGACGACATCATCTTTGCCTAGATTGCGCTTTTGTCGTTCATTTTGGCGAAGATCTGGGGCAAATTTAAAAATACTTTCATCAACAGGGTAGGGACAAACCAGAACCTCAGGGACATCAAGAACGCTTTCAACTACTTTGGCCTGTTTGCTTGAGGCTGCTATAAATTTAGTTAAGGTCTCATTTAGCAGAGCTAAAGTCTCTTTCCAGTATGAAAGATCAAGCATGAAATTACCGTAGAGATGGAAGGTAATCTTTTGCGGTAGCGCATTGTTTTGTGAAAGTTTTTTAATTAACTCCAACGGATGGGGTCTATGATCAATAAAAATGAGTTCGTCATTCTTATCAGCCTCAATCTTTTTAACTAAATGATTGAGTTTTGAGTCGCTCATTCCTTTGTCAAAAAAATACTCTATAAAATCGTGTTGATCGCGAAGCTCACTATAGGACGCCAAAAGATTGGCGACGATTTTAGTGCAACTTTTCCATGACGATGCTTTTTGTGAATAGATCAGTCCAATTGACATCAGTACCTTATCGAAAGTTAGTCTAGAAATAGATCGAGAGTAATTCTCTTGCCTGGTGAATTTTTTTCAAACTCAGGTGATGGTGGGGAATGAAAATATAAACTATCAAAAACTAGCGCACTCCCTTCAATAAAGGGACAGCTTAACCACTTCGTCCACTTGTTTAGATCCTTAGTGTCCCTTTCGATAACTAGTGAATGAAGCAAAACATCGCGAGGGTTACCGAGTGTCATCTTTTTCTTTTTGGTTACGTTGCTCTGCCAAAATAATGTTCCAGCCTCATCAGTATTCTTGTAGAGTGTATTTTGAATATACAGAACCAATACTTTCTTACAGATATGATCTGTATGAACCAGACTATTAAATGTGCTGTCGTCATTATGGGTGGCAACGCGAATTCTTGAGTGATTGAGCTTATCGTGGGGCAGATCATAGAGCTTATATCGATCTATCACTGCAGCAGATAACTCTTTTGGCAGATAGGCACTTCGTCCAGCGTAGTTTTCACCAGATTCCACCTTGATCACTTCTTCTAGAGCAAGCGCTGCCTTTTTGATCTCGTCGGTGACAAAGTCATCAAGGATGATAACGTCGTCTGCCAAATATTTTTTATCCATGGGTTCTCACTTTTTCTTAATTCTAAAATTGAATACTTGTAATAAACGAGCTGAATCAGCTGCATCATCAAATAAAGGCCATGGCATCTTATGCAAAAGGCTGCCGTCATAAATAATGGCGGTATTTTCTTTAAATGGATAGGTGAACCAAGCTTCCCATTTTTGTTCGTCGTGTTTATGGGCCATAAAAGCCTTATTGAATTGCTCGGCATGGGGATGAGCGAAAACTTTTTTGAAACCTAGGTCGCGATGCTTATAAAACTCGGTCCCAAAAGAGTTCGTATTGGGATTGGTCTTGGGGGAACTAAGACAAACCGCGAGAACGATATAAGGATTGTCGCTATGGAGATGGGTCGCTAGCGGTCGCTCATTCTTGTTGTAGATATTAGAGCGAATCCAACCGGCATCAGTCGGGTAGTACATTTCGGGAAATAGTTTTGAGGCTTGTTGTTGAAGATTTAGTCGATGCGAAGAAGCTAGGTGAATGACCTGTTCTGACTTACTCAGTTTTGGAAATCTCACAACTTCTTCATTATTTAGCCAATCTAAATCAGAATAGAAATTTTCGAGAAGGACGACTTCCTGCTTTTCAATGAGCTGATTTATATCAACTCTTGGATGATTATTAATGGAGGGAAGTGATGACGTACTCATGAGCTAAAGGCCTCATTAATACATAATAAAAGTTTGTCATTTTCTTCGCTATTTATGGTTCCAGTACTGAAACGGAAAAAATGCCCGATCCCTTCGTCAGACTTGTAAAAAGTTACTGAAGGGAAGTTGAAGCCAAAGCTAGCGCATGATCTGGCTTGTGGCAGATTAAGACTTAGCAGGAAATGCAGTTTCTTGTGCAAACGATCGATGATTTGATCAGTTGTCGCTAATTTCAAGCGAACAAAAAAGTATTTATAATGATCCGGAAAAATGAATTCACCGTATTTAATTTTCCGACCAAGTCCCTCTTCGATCTCTTGCTCAATGAAGCGAGTATTATCGACAATGGTTTGAACTCTATCAATGGATTGATGGTAGAACTCTTCGCTGAAAAGATAGGGGGGGATTTCATCAAGAATCGCGTTGCCACCATTAAGACCAAAGACTTCTTTGAAATAATCGGCGCTCTTTTGCAGGAGCGCTTCGTCGTTAGAAAAAAGACTTAAGTTTCCAAGTGAGCCGTACTCCACGCCTCCCATATCCAGCTTAGAGTGGGAGCGAAAGAAAATAACTAAGGGATTTGACTTAAATTTTTCATAAACCTGTTGAAGCTCCCTTGAGCCCACGCCCCAACAGGTAGTGTCGACAATCACTACGTCCCAGCTTCCACTGAGCTGCATGATGTTCTCAAACTTAGTGGAGGTTGAACAAACCCAAAGGCAATTAGATGGGTTTCTAGTGTGCTTGATTCCGTAAACAGACTGCAAACGATAAGCTCCCACATAGAGATAATCATTATGGGATTCAATTTCTTTGATCTTGAGTACTTTATCAGCGTAAAAATAACAGGCATTGATGGCGGCTTGGCCGGAATTTGTCAGAAATACTTTGTGGTGAGTTTTACTTTCGAGCTTTGGGATACCGATAAATTTTAATTTCTTATCATCTAAAAAAAAATCAAACCCATCCCTTCTATAGTCGAATTCAAAAGAAGCGTCGCCAATAGTGATGGGAGTTGTCGCCTTGTAGCGAGTTAATCTAGCACCTTCTGGCAGAAGGTGCTTAACTCGATAAGTTTCGACATCTTTTTGACTAACAGTCTTCTTCATTCACTTTTTTTTGACTAACTTCTTCTTGATCAAATGAATCATCGTAAAGAGGTCTGGTGAAATAACAGTTTGCCATTGAGGTACAGGCTGCATGGGCCGGTATCTCAGTCGGGCTGATATCAAGTACTTCAAATTCCCACTTCAATTCTTTCTTCATGATAAAACCCTTTGCTTTAATAAACTGTGAATCTCTTCACACTCAAAATAAACTTTAAAATCTTTGTGTTTTGGCAGTGCTGCAATCATCTGAATGAACTTGGACTCTTTTTCAAACGTTTCGGACTTATGAAACCTCAATGAAAGCACACCTAGTCTGTAACCACTGTAGGACAATGTATTAACCAAGCAATCAAAAAGAGAAAGTTGAAGGCTGCCCCAATGACGACTCAAGACAGGGAACGACTTTTTATAATTCCATTTCTTGGCCACTACGGCGAGGTGAAAGCCGTAGACAAAGGCGCGCTTTAAATAACTGGCAAGTGTTTGTGTATAAAAACAATAGGACTTGGCTTCGCGAGTACAACCGATAGCACCATCTGGGAGTGATCTAATCTTAAGAGTGAGATCAACGTCTTCGTGGTAGCGAATCGAAGTTGAAAACCCCTTTACCTGTTTAAGTGCTTGGGCTTTATAAATACATGCGGCCGTATTGATATGGCCCACTTTGTAATCACTTGTCGCTAAGCTAATCCAATCGGTTGGATGATTGGTCTTATGAGCTGTTCTGTAGGAGTCAAGTAGTGAGTTGCCATTGGAGCTCAAGATGACTTGACCTTGGGCGGCCAGTAATTTGTACTTGGATATATAGTTCATAAGAACCTGAGCCCATGTCGGCTCTAGCGTTACGTCAGAGTCAACGAAAGCAATATAGCGACCGCTTGCGGCTTTGATTCCAGCATTTCGAGCAAGCCCAGGACCTCTTTTATTCTCTCTAATGACAGTGACATCAAATTGTCTGGCCAGCTCAATTGTATGATCGCTCGAACCGTTGTCGACAACGATGACTTCAAATTCGAAGTCTGTCTGCTGAGCGAAAATAGAGGTTAATGTTTCGTTGATCGTTTTCGACGAATTCAAACACGGAACAATGAAGG
>TARA_R110000868_G_scaffold54857_2_pt1 | contig 24669 bp, 21 predicted proteins | sample TARA_R110000868 | Tara Oceans TARA_R110000868 (sample SAMEA4397489) | marine metagenome | biome: Polar Biome; feature: [SRF] surface water layer (ENVO:00010504); material: water (ENVO:00002006), including particulate matter (ENVO:01000060) such as... | depth 5 m | reverse complement strand
CGATATTCGGGTCGACAAGGCGGTGCCCTTCAATCAGATTCCCACTAAGGGCCGCTGAACGTTGGAGCTTACGTTGAAAGCGGTCCGGACAATTTTTCGGAGCGCTTTCAATGACCAACAACAAAGACCTTCTGGCACGGCGTGAGCGCGCCGTGCCGCGCGGTGTGTCCAGTGCAACGGCGATATTTGCGGCGCGTGCCGAAAATGCCGAACTTTGGGATGTTGAGGGCAAGCGTTTCGTCGATTTTGCCGGTGGCATTGCGGTGCTCAACACCGGCCACCGTCACCCCAAAGTTATTGCCGCTGTTGAAAAGCAACTGGCCCTTTACACGCATACGGCTTTTCAGGTCGTGCCTTACGAGCCCTATATTGAACTTGCCGAAAAACTCAATGCGCTCGCGCCCTTCAAGGGACCGGCCAAGACGATCCTGTTTACGACCGGCGCGGAAGCTACCGAGAATGCTGTGAAACTGGCGCGCGCCCACACGGGCCGCTCCGCCGTCATTGCTTTTGCTGGCGGCTTTCACGGTCGCACCATGTTGACGATGGCGCTCACGGGCAAGACACTGCCCTATAAGAAAAAATTTGGACCGATGATGCCGGAAGTATTTCATTTGCCATTTCCGGTTGCAGATCATGGCGTGACAGTTGCCGACAGTCTCAAGGCGTTGGAATTTTTGTTCCGTGCCGATGTCGAGCCTGACCGCGTTGCTGCCATCATGATCGAACCGGTGCAGGGCGAGGGCGGTTTTTATGAAGCGCCCGTGGAACTGCTGGTGGCGCTGCGCAAGATTTGTGACCAGCACGGCATCATGCTGGTGGCCGACGAAGTGCAGACGGGCTTTGCCCGTACCGGTAAAATGTTCGGCATCGAGCATTCCGGCGTCGAGCCGGACATGATCACCATTGCAAAATCCATGGCGGGTGGTTTCCCGCTGTCGGGCATTATCGGCAAAGCGGCGGTCATGGATTCAGCCGAACCCGGTGGCCTTGGCGGCACCTATGCGGGCAGCCCCGTCGCTTGTGCGGCCGCACTCGCGGTCCTTGAAGTGATGGCAGAGGAAAAATTGCTGGCGCGGGCCAATAGCATGGGTGCCCGCATCAAGACGCGGCTTGCCGCCATTGCCGCCCGCAATGATGTGGTGCCCTTCACAGCGATACGCGGCAATGGCGCGATGATCGGTTTCGATGTTGTGAAGTCGCGCGGTGCCTATGAACCTGATGCGGATGCCACCAAACGGGTGACGACGGCGGCGCTTGAAGGCGGCCTGATCCTCCTGTCCTGCGGTGTTTTCGGCAATGTCATCCGCATTCTGGTGCCGTTGACGGCTGATGATGCTGTGCTTGATGAGGGGCTCGACAAGCTTGAGGCAGCGCTTGTGAAGGCGGCGTCTTCATAAATTTTTAACCAAGAAATTTCAGTTTTTTTGTCTCCGGCGGCGGATGTAAATAACTGAATTGAGTCAAGTTGTTTACGCCCTTGTAAGCATCACAAAGTTAATCTTGCCCATCAATCTGGGTATGAATGACGATGCATGGGCGACGGGAAAAACTTCCCCAAAAGATCAGTTTACTACAAAGCTACTCCACTAATCTTGGGGAGCTGATGTCGCGCAAGCATTCGGAAACGGCTTTGCGCGCCGCTAAAATGGATTCCGATCTCGCCAATCGTTCAAAATCCGAGTTCCTCGCTAACATGAGCCATGAGCTCAGAACCCCACTCAACGCCATTATCGGCTTTGCCGATTTGCTGGCGCATTTCGCTCAAGCTGGCCATGCCCACGATAAGGGCGCGGAATATGCCGGTCATATCGCAGGCGCCGGGCGGCATTTGCTCAACATCATTTCCGACATTCTCGACATTTCCAAAATCGAAAGCGGCACGTTTGAGCTCGCCGGCGACGATCACTCGATCCGCGATCTGATCGACCAGAGTCTGATCTTGGTGCGTGACCGTGCGCGCGATAAACAACAGACGCTCGAATTTCGCGCCGCACCGGATCTGCCGGTGCTTTGTGTGGACGGGCAGCGGTTGAAACAGGTTTTCATTAATCTTCTGTCCAACGCTCACAAATTCACACCTGAAGGTGGGCGTATTGTCGTGGTGGCTCAGCGCACGGCTCTAGGCGGCGCGACCATTGCCATTGCCGACACAGGCATCGGCATGACCGAGGCGCAGATCGAGACGGCGTTGACGCCGTTCGGTCAGGTGCAATCGGCCTATTCGCGCGCTCATGAAGGCACAGGCCTTGGCCTGCCGATTGCGGCCGCTCTTGTTCGTCAGCACGGTGGCGAATTTCATATCTCAAGTAAACCGGAAGCGGGCACGACCATTGTCGTAACGCTGCCGCCCGACCAAGACAGTGTTTCTCCTTTGCCGATTTTTTCGACGGCGCCCAAAACAGGTCACGTCTCATGACACAGAACCTTCAGCCCGCTCCTGCTGTTCTTCCTGCTGTGGCGACGCCAGAGAGGCGCAATGTGCCTGCCGCTGAACCCGTCAAGATCGGCCATATCGTGTCCGTGTCGGGATCGCAGGCGATTGCAGTGCTTGAGCGGCGTGTCGGTGCCATGCTGCAGCAACGCGATAACCGGATCCAGATCGGCGCGCTTGTCAAAATCACCACGCCTTCTACATCGGTTGTCGGTCTCGTCTCGGCGGTCAGTTCCCCGACACCGGGTCTCGACAACAGCAGCGATGAAGTGGGTCTTGTGGAACTCAATCTGGCGGGTGAGTTGGTGGTGGATCCAGAGACCCGCCGCCCGGTTTTCCGTCGCGGGGTCACGTGCCTGCCAAGCCTTGGCGATCCGGTGATGTTTGCTGATCGTCACGATCTGACGCGCGTTTATTCGCAGCCCAATGTCGCGAGCATCCGTGTCGGCTCGCTTTATCAGGACGCAGCGGTGCCGGCGCGCCTTTTGGTCAATGATCTCCTGTCAAAGCATTTCATTGTGGTCGGCACCACCGGTTGCGGCAAATCCACGGCGCTTACCTGCATACTGCAGCGCGTACTCAACGAACATCAATATGCTCACATGCTCGTTCTCGACGTGCATAATGAATATCCAAATGCCTTTGGCGATCAGGCCGAGGTCATTGATCCGAGCAATCTCAATCTACCGATCTGGCTCCTGAACTTTCAGGAATTGACCGAGGCTCTGACGAGCAAGGACGGTTCGCGCGAAGCCGAATCTGAAATCCTCAGTGACGGTGTTGTCTATGCCAAGCGCCGGTTCCTCGACAATTCGGCGGTGCGTTCCACGGCGCTCGCGCGCCGCACGTCTGAGGCAAGCGGTGTTACGGTTGACACACCGACGCCCTATCGTCTGTCCGATGTTGTTTCTTATATCGACGATCAGCTTGGCAAGCTTGATCGTGCCCGTTCCACCGTGCCTTACCGTCGTCTCAAGGCGCGTATTGAAACGCTAGTCAGCGACCAGCGCTACAGTTTCATGTTCGGCAGCCTTACGGTGCAGGACACGATGACTGAGACGCTTGGTCGCCTGTTCCGCGTGCCGCATGACGGCAAGCCGATTACAGTCATCAATCTTTCCTCGGTTCCGGCCGAAATTCTCGACGTGGTGATTTCGGTTATCGCGCGTCTTGCATTCGATCTGGCGGTCTGGAGCAAGGGCGGCTTGCCGATGCTTCTCGTCTGCGAAGAGGCGCACCGTTATGCGCCCGCCGGTGATCTCGACAAATTCGCCCCCACGCGTCAGGCGCTTTCGCGTATCGCCAAAGAGGGCCGCAAATACGGCGTGTCTCTTGCCCTTGTCACGCAGCGCCCGTCGGAACTCGACCCGACTGTTCTGTCGCAATGTTCGACGGCTATCGCCATGCGTCTGTCCACGGAGAAGGATCAGGCTGTGATGCGCGCCAACACGCATGACGGGGCGCTCGATCTGTTGGACTTCCTTCCGCTTCTCGGTGACCGTGAGGCCATTGTCTTCGGTCAGGGCGTCGCCATGCCCATGCGCATTCGTTTTGACGACATGGGCGCTGAGACGAAGCCCCAGACCCATAGTCTCGGCTTCTCGGAAAGCTGGAAGACGCCAAACATGGACCTGCAGCAGCTTGAGGCAATTGTGGCGCGCTGGCGTCTCAGCGGTCGCGACAGGTAGCCGACAGGTATCAACGACGTATTCATTTGGCGATAGGGCGGGTGCATCAGGCACTCGCCCTTTTTGTTTTCTGCCTCTCGTGCCGGAGAGCGTGGCTGCGCGATTTTCGCAATCGGAGCAAGATGACTAAAGTATATATGAAGATTAGATCGTATGTATCCTCGTCCGGAAGTATATATACCGATGTATTATCGCAGGTTTAGTAAGTATAACTTCCCGAAATGGCAATTTTTTGGAAAGTAGTGGCGGGTCATGAAGTGTTTGCGACGCCACTTGGGCAGTAAAGAATTTCCGTCCGGGCATTGAAGGCCGTGTTGTGCGGTTGGCGTGAGGGGGCACTAACCGTGAATACCAAAGCTACGACTCTCAATTCTTCAGATCCCAGATTTGCCGGCTTTAAACCTGCCGGTCTTGCATCGGCCGCACCGTCGGTTTTTATCTTCGATCCGGCAACGGGCGATGTGATGTCGATGAACAGCGGCGCGGTCGGTCTCATAGCGCGTTTCGGCCTCGACAGGGCCCCGCGCTTGACGCTCGCCTCCATCGAACGTGGCGTGATGGCCGAAGGTAAAGTTAGAACCGAACCCACGATCACAGAGGGGCTGGTCGACAGCGCATCGGAACTGCGCCGTGTCTGCCGTCGTCCTGACGGGTCGGTGATCGCGCTCTCGCGTGTCTGGGCACCGGGCCTGACCACTATGCTCGTCATTGAGGATATGACCGCTGCCGAGCAGGAACGCCGTCGTTGCCGTATCTGGGACATGATGGTCTCGCATTTGGCGCAGAGCGGAAATGTCGCTGCTGTGCTCACCAAGGCTTTGCGTATTTTCTGCCTGTTGTCGGCTTCATCGAGCGGCGAAGTCTGGTTACCGGAAGGCAAGGCTTTGATCCGCCGTTCCATGCGTGTCTCGGCACAAGCCGCTGGCGACATCGCGACTACCTCGCGCCTCAAGGGTCCGGACGACAGCGCTGTCGGTCGCGCCTGGTCGGGCGGGAAGCCTGTTTATGATGAGGCCCGCGTCGCTCTCCCGATCCATGCCGGAGACAAGCTTGTTGCGGTTCTGGTGCTAGGTACCGTTCCGTCCCGCCCCAGCGATTACATGGTCCTCTCGCTTATCGAGAGTCTCGCGCCTTTGTTCGGCCTCGCCCTTTTTGTTTTTCGCCAGAGCGAAGAGTTGCAATCGCTCCGTCTTCAGGTCGAAGACAGAGTCGTGTTCGGTGATCCGCGTGTGGAGCCGAGCCGTCAGCACATCAAGCCGATGAGTGTTGTGGCCGGCATGCGGGCGGCAGGGTGAAAACTGGTTGCTGAAAACCTAATGACAAGCGGGTGCGTGAGGGGCGCGATCATTAAAGGTTTGCTCCAATACTCAAACGAACATTTTACATCATCCGACTCTAAGTCTTCCCGTCTGCCTACAGGAATATAAGCATGGACGATCTCCTCAAAGAGTTCCTCGCCGAAACGCAAGAGGCGCTTGAGATGCTCGATAGCGAGCTGGTCGAACTTGAGCAACGGCCCGGTGATCCCCAACTGCTCGGCAGTATTTTTCGCATTATGCATACGATCAAGGGCACCTGTGGCTTTCTCGGATTGCCACGCCTTGAATCGGTTGCCCACGCGGCTGAAGACGTGCTTGGCCGCGTGCGCGACGGTGAACTGGTTGTGACACCGGAAGGTGTGTCGCTGGTTCTTGCTGCGCTCGATCGAATTAAAGAACTGATCGACTGTCTCGGTCAGGTCGGTGAAGAACCGCAAGGTAGCGACGATGATGTGATTGATGCGTTGCATCTTCTGGCAAGCGGCAAGAGTTTTTCTGTCGTGGTTGAAGAAGAAGCGGGCGCCGGGGCATTCGATGGTATCGAGGTTGATGAATCGCGTCTTGATGGTATTTACAAGCGCGTCGGCGGCGCGGCGGTGTTTGACACGGCAGCTGAATCCGCCTGCACCGAGCTTCTCGCGGTGACTTCTGATCATGCCGATGCTGAAATCGAAATGCTCAATCTTCAGTTTGCGCTTGCCGGTGCTTTTGCCTCGGCGCTCAGCGGCAAGGCAGATGCGAGCGACGACATTGACGGTGTGATCACCGGCCTCCTCGCCAGCGGCTGGAGTTCCAATGAACTGGTTCTGTTGCGTGAAGAATTCGGCAAGGCGCTTGGCTCACTTGAAGTCGCCGAAGAAGATGTAGCCCTCGTTCTGTCGCGTTTTAAAATCGCAAACACCACGACGGACTTGGCGACAGATGTGGCACCGGCCCCCGTGGTTGACGATTTCGATGAGACTGAAGAAGTCGCGCTCGCGCCGACAATTGCTAAGCCCGTCCCGACATCGGTAGCACCCAAACCTGCCGCCAAGATTGCGGCGAAAACGGAAGAGGTTGACGTGACGTCTGCGGTGGCCGCCGTTCAGGCTCAGCCCCAGACATTGCGCGTCAACATCAATGTCCTTGAAAATCTGATGAACATGGTCAGCGAACTTGTGCTCACGCGCAATCAGCTGATGCAGACTTTGCGCGGTTTCACCGACAGTCCCTTTGCTGCCCCCTTGCAGCGCCTTAATCAGGTGACGACGGAATTGCAGGAAAGCGTCATGCAGACGCGCATGCAGCCCATCGGCAATGCCTGGTCGAAACTGCCGCGCCTCGTGCGTGATCTGACGCAGGAACTGTCCAAGAAAATCGAACTGGTGATGACCGGTGCTGATACTGAACTCGATCGCCAGATCCTTGAATCGATCAAAGATCCGCTCACCCATATGGTGCGCAATTCCGCCGACCACGGCCTTGAAACACCGGAAGAGCGCCGCGCGGCGGGCAAGTCCGAACTTGGTCGTATTACGCTCAATGCGCGCCACGAAGGCGGTCACATTCTCGTTGAAGTCAGTGACGATGGTCGTGGCCTGCCGACATCGCGCATCCGCGCCAAGGTGATCCAGAACGGTCTCGCCACCGAAGCCCAGCTGGAAGGTATGAGTGAGCAGCAGATCCAGCAGTTCATCTTTCGTGCGGGTTTCTCGACAGCCAGTGCTGTCACTTCGGTTTCGGGTCGCGGCGTCGGCATGGATGTGGTGCGCACGAACATCGAAAAAATCGGCGGCGTCATCGAATTCACCTCGCGTGAAGGACAGGGCTCGCGCTTCATCATCAAGATCCCTCTGACGCTGGCAATTGTCTCAGCTCTGATTGTCGAATGTTGCGGCGAACGTTTTGCTATGCCGCAGTCGAGCGTCATCGAGCTTGTGCGCATCAGCAAGAATTCAGGCAAGGGCGTCGAGATGATCAATGGTCATCCGGTCTATCGCCTGCGCGACCGTCTGTTGCCGCTTGTGGCCCTCAACGAAATGCTTGGTCTCGATCGCAAGCTTGAGGCGGGCGAGGGCGAAAGCAGCGAGCTTTACGTTGTGGTCGCTCAGGTCGGCAGCTTCGTCTTCGGCATCATTGTTGACCGTGTGTTCGACACCGAAGAAATTGTCGTGAAGCCAGCGTCCCGCACGCTTCGTCACATTTCGCTCTTCTCCGGCACCACCATTCTTGGCGACGGCAGCGTCATCATGATCCTCGATCCCAACGGCATTTCTGCCGCCACGAGCGAGGCCGGTCACGACGCTGTTGCCGCAGAAGAAAAAGTCAAAGCGGTCGTCTCCAGCCGTCACGAATCCGTCTCCATGCTGGTCTTCAGGGCCGGTGACGGAGGCAACAAAGCGGTGCCGCTCTCGCTCATCGCCAGACTTGAAGAAGCAGACCTGACAACCGCCGAATATGCGGGTGAGCGCACGGTTATCCAGTATCGCGGCGGGCTGATGCCTCTCGTCGGCTTCAACGGCGAACCGGCGTTGCGCGAAGGTAAGCATCCGATCCTCGTCTTTGCCGAAGGTGATCGTATGTGCGGCCTCGTGGTTGATGAAGTGGTCGATATTGTCGAAGGTTCACTTGATCTTCAGCTTGTCAGCGGCGGGACGGAAGCCGGTCTCCTCGGTTCCTCCATCATTGACGGTAAATCAACCGACGTCATCGATACGGTTCACTATCTGCGCAAGTCGGATGCGGCCTGGTTCGAACTCCATACGCATGAACCCTTCGGTATCGAAAACGAACGCCGTGTTCTGCTGGTCGAGGACTCGAGCTTCTTCCGCAATCTGCTGATGCCGATGCTCAAGATGGCGGGCTATCGCGTCACCATAGCCGAGCACGGCGAAGCGGCACTGACGATCTGCAATGACGAAGGTGAAGATTTTGACATCATTGTTTCCGACATCGAAATGCCGGGCCTGTCGGGTTTTGATCTGGCGCGTGCCTTGCGGCTTGAAGACAAATGGAAATCGACCCCGATAGTGGCTCTGTCCTCGCACGCCAATCCGCAGGACTTTGAGCGTGGTCGTGATGCAGGCTTCACGGAATATGTCACCAAACTTGATCCCAAGGCGCTCCTGACCTCGCTGTCGCGCGTGCTGGCCGCCGGAGAAACCGAGCGGGAGAGCGCAGCATGAATGCGGCTACGAATAAAGACGCTGACAATAATGGTCCGACACAGGATTTCGTGACCATGACAGTGGCGGGTCAGGCTTTCGGCATCCCGGTGCTGCATGTCCGCGATGTGTTGGGTCCGCAGCGCATCACGCGGGTGCCGCTGGCGCCGCCGGAAATAGAAGGTTCGCTCAATTTGCGGGGCCGCATCGTGACGGCCGTCAACATGCGCCAGCGCCTGCAATTGCCCAAAAGTGATTTCCCCGAAAAGGCGATGGCCGTTGTCGTTGAATATGAGGACGAGCCCTACAGCCTTCTCGTGGATGAAGTGGGCGAAGTGCTGCGCTTGTCTGATCGTCAGCGCGACACCAACCCCGCCACGCTTGATGCCAAATGGCGTCAGATTGCCGACGGCCTTTATCGCCTCGACGGTTCGCTTCTCATTGTTCTCAACATTGCTGCCGTTCTCGGCGCCATCCGCGCGGAAGCCTGAGGCTTTCGCGTCGGTCTATACCTAGGAGTAAATTATGGCTGTGCAAATGAACATGCCGATTCTGATCGTGGACGATTACCGGACCATGCTGCGGATCGTGCGCAATCTTCTCTCCAAACTCGGCTTCACCGATATTGATGAAGCGGCTGACGGGGAAACGGCGCTGGCCATGTTGAAGTCACGTGAATATGGCCTCGTGATTTCGGACTGGAACATGCAGCCGATGACCGGTTTTGAATTGCTGAAGGTTGTCCGCGCCGACGACGTTCTCAAGACGATGCCCTTCATTATGGTGACGGCGGAATCGAAAGTTGAAAACGTCGTGGCCGCGCGTCAGGCGGGCGTCAATAACTACATTATCAAACCGTTCAGTGGCGCCGTGCTCAAGGCGAAACTGAAGGCCGTACTGGGAGAGTTCTGATGTCCTCGAATGATGAAAACACGGCTCGCATCAAAAAGCTGACGCAGGAATGCGTGGACATCGTCCGTACTATTCTTGTGGCGCGCCGCGAGATGGGCAGGTTGCACGATCCGGAATTGCGCGAGGTTCATTTGCCGCGCGCCTCGGAAGAAATAGGTGCGATCCTCGCCATGACGGAGGCCGCCACCAATGACATCATGCTGGCCGCCGAAGACATGATGGCGCTCGACATGTCGGACCCGGACTATGCCGCCGAGCAGGTCAACGGTGCCTGCATGCGGATATTTGAAGCCTGTTCGTTTCAGGACATTACAGGCCAGCGCATCGCCAATGTGCTGAAGACACTCCAGCTTGTGGAGAGTAAGATCGGACAGCTCGAAAACGCTTGGGCTGGTGCTTCGGCGGTCGAGCCCGAGGTCGCGGCACCCGCGGCGACGGATTCGGCTCTGCTCAACGGCCCAGCTCTCGAAGGTGAAGGCATCGAACAGGATTTCGTGGACCAGCTGTTTGCGTAAGCGAACGGCGTCTGCGGGATTTCGTGACGCGTCGGCCCTGAATATAGTATAGCCCAGACAGCACCCCGCTGTAACGGTTCCAACAGGCGCTTCAATGGCTGACACCCCGGATCAAAAACGACCTCAGCCAGCGGTACCTGCACCGGCCTCCGGCACAGCGCTGACGTCGGACGAGACTGCCATGCGCGTCATGGTCGTTGACGACAGTGCGGTGGTACGCGGCATCGTCACGCGCACGCTTGAAACAGCATCGCGGATCAAGGTTGTTGCTTCGGTGGCCAACGGGGCGCAAGCCGTCAGGACACTTGCGCATACCGAATGTGATGTGATCGTGCTCGACATTGAGATGCCGGAACTCGACGGTATTTCCGCTTTGCCGTTGCTGCTGGCGATCAATCCTAATGTCAAAATTATCATGTCATCGACGCTGACGCGGCGCGGGGCGGAGATCAGCCTCAAAGCCATGTCGCTAGGTGCGGCTGACTTTGTGACCAAGCCCACCTCCAATATCGGTGCGGCAGATGCCTTCCGGGCGGAATTGCTGGGTAAGGTGCAGGCCTATGGCACAAGGGCACGGCTTGCCCGTATCACGCGTAATGGCAAAACGGCGGCGGCCGTTGCGGCTTCAACTGCATCGGCGGATGTGCGTCCGGTCCGTATCGGTGGTGTTGCGCCGTCGGGGCCTCTCAATTTGCGTAAAGCGCCTGTCGAGCGTCCCGCGATCATCGCCATCGGTTCGTCCACCGGCGGTCCGCAGGCCTTGTCGGAAGTGCTGAAGAATCTAGGCCAGGGCGTCACCCAGCCAATCGTCATCACGCAGCATATGCCTGCGACCTTCACGGCGATTTTGGCCGAACATATGAACCGCTATACCGGACGCCCCGCTGCCGAGGCCAAGGAGGGCGAGGCGCTTCTGAGCGGCCATATCTATGTTGCGCCCGGTGGTGTCCATATGCTTTTTGAGGCGGTTGGTGCACAGACGATTGTTCGGCTCAATGACGGACCGCCGGAAAATTCCTGCAAGCCAGCGGTCGATCCGATGCTGCGTTGCTTGTCTGAGATTTATAAAAAAAAGCTCCTCACCGTGATCCTCACGGGCATGGGTTACGACGGATTGAAGGGCGCGCAGGTGGCGACCGCTGCCGGTGCGACACTCATCGCTCAGGATCAGGCCAGCAGCGTTGTCTGGGGCATGCCGGGTGCTGTTGCACAGGCGGGAATTTGTAATGCTGTTCTGCCATTGGCGCAGATCGGTCAGGCGATTGGGCGGGTCGCGAGAGGAGAGCCGCTTTGAAAAGCGAGGATTTTGAATTTCTGCGTAAATTTCTTTACGCCCGTTCGGGCCTCGCGCTGACACCGGACAAGAGCTATTTGCTCGAAAGCCGTCTTGCGCCCATCGCGCGCCGGTTGAAGCACAAGACCTTGTCCGATCTCATCACGCAGATGCGGTTCCGCATCGAAGACAGTCTTGCCATCGAAGTCGTCGAAGCGATGACGACGAACGAAACCCTGTTCTTCCGCGACCGTTGGCCGTTTGAACGTTTCTCGCAGATGATCCTGCCCGCGATGCTCGAATCTAATAAGGCAACTAAGCGCATCCGCATCTGGTGTGCGGCCTGCTCCAGCGGTCAGGAGCCTTATTCGCTGGCCATGCTGCTGCTTGAAGCCGGTCGGCTGCTCGACGGCTGGCAGGTCGAGCTCATCGGCACTGATATTTCGGAAGAAATGCTCGAACGCTGTCGCAAGGGTTGGTATTCGGCATTCGAGGTTCAGCGCGGCATGCCGTCGGAGATGCTGAAAAAATATTTCACCAAAGAGGGTGACGGCTGGCAGATCAACGACAAGCTGCGCAGCATGGTCCGCTTCCGTAACTTTAATCTATTGGGTGATCCGACCGCACCGGCGGCAGGCCTTCAGGGGCTTGATCTCATTTTTTGCCGCAACGTGCTCATCTATTTCGACGGGGTCACGCGCCGTCAGGTGTTTGCCGGCATGGCGAAGATTCTGAAGCCGGGTGGGTCTCTTTGTCTCGGTGGCGCGGAAACGGTCATCGGCATCTCGGATGCGTTCCGCATCCTGCCGGGCGAGCGCGGTCTCTTCGGTGTCAATGTGCCGGGCAATGTGGCCTCGGTCACGCCGCGTGTGCCGGTTGCCCCAGCGCCTCAGTCTGCGCGTGCGCCGGTTGTCGCGCCAAGGCCCGCGCCCGAACCGCGTCCCATCGAGACTATGCTTGCTGCCATCACGCGCTGACGGGTCTTCGCCTCCCGCTCCCAAGCTCTTGATCCGGCTTGTCCTTTTGTTCTCACAATGGCAGTGTCGGGCGCGTATGCGCATGGGTGTGCTCCACCCCTGTTCATGCGGCGTGACAGAGCGGGTAACGGGGGTTCAGCTCGGCCTATGGCCTATTTTCTACAGCAGCTTATCAACGGCGTTACACTCGGGGCGACCTACGGCCTGATCGCCATCGGCTACACGATGGTCTACGGCATCATCGGCATGATCAATTTCGCCCATGGCGATATTTACATGATCGGCGCGTTCATTTCGCTGGTCGGTTTCATGCTGCTGGCGACCTTCGGCATCACCTCCGTGCCGCTCGCCTTCTTCCTTGTCCTTGTTTTCGCGATGTTCTTTACCGGCGTCTATGGCTGGACGGTTGAGCGCGTGGCCTATCGCCCCTTGCGCCATGCGCCGCGTCTTGCGCCGCTCATCTCGGCCATCGGCGTTTCCATCGTGTTGCAAAATTTCGTGCAGCTATCGCAGGGCGCGCGTGTCAAGCCGCTGCAGCCGATGATCCGCGGGGCCTATGAAGTTTATAATGACGGTAGTTTTCAGGTCACGATCTCCTATCTGCAAATCATGATCATTGTTTTGACGCTGGCGCTCATGCTCGCCTTCACCTTCATGATCCGGTTTACCAGCCTGGGTCGGGCGCAGCGGGCTGCCGCGCAGGACATGACGATGGCCGCGCTCCTTGGTGTCAATGTTGACCGCACGATTTCAGCGACCTTCGTCATTGGCGCGATGCTCGCTGCCGTCGCGGGCCTCATGGTCACGCTTTATTATGGCGTCATCGATTTTTACATCGGCTTTATCGTCGGCATCAAAGCCTTCACAGCGGCGGTGCTCGGCGGCATTGGCTCGCTGCCCGGTGCCATGCTCGGTGGCATGCTGATCGGCCTCATCGAGGCTTTCTGGTCGGGCTATTTCAGCATTGAGTATAAAGACGTGGCGGCATTTTCTATTCTGGTCTTTGTGCTGATTTTCCGTCCGACCGGTCTTCTTGGTCGCCCCGAGATCGAGAAGGTCTGAGTGATGATTGCTTCTCCAGCGCGTCTCGACATGCCCGCCGCCTTGCGCGATGCGGGGCTTGCTGCCCTTGTGGCGGCCTTTCTCGCCTTTCCGCTCCTCGGGTTCCAGCTTGATGCATCGGCCCGTGGCCTCGCGCTCAATGTGCGCCTCGTCTGGGTGCTTTATGCCGCCGCCGCTGTCTTTGCAGGGCGGCTTTTTTTTACGCTGGCGCTTCATTCCTTCGGACCTGCCGTCAGTGCCGCCTTCGTGCGACAGAATTTTTCGAGCCGCTTCACGCCGCAATCGACCCGCTATGTCGCGGGCATTGTGATGATCGGTTTTGCGCTGGCACTGCCCTTTGCTGGATTTGCTGATCGCAATCTCATCGACAAGGCCACGCTCATTCTCATCTATGTGATGCTCGGCTGGGGTCTCAACATTGTGGTGGGTCTCGCAGGGCTTTTGGATTTGGGCTACGTCGCTTTCTATGCGGTCGGCGCTTATTCCTATGCGCTGCTGTCGTCCTATTTCGGTCTGAGCTTCTGGATATGCCTGCCGCTTGCGGGTCTCTTTGCCGCTGCATTCGGTATTGCGCTTGGCTTTCCTGTGCTGCGGTTGCGTGGTGACTATCTGGCCATTGTCACGCTCGGTTTCGGTGAGATTGTGCGCGAGATCATCATCAACTGGCAGGAGGTAACGGGCGGCCCTAACGGTCTGTCCGGTATCGCGCGGCCGTCGTTTTTCGGGCTCGAAATGTTGCCCGTCGCGCGTGATGGCGGCGTCACATTTGCCGATTTTTTCAACATCGCCTATTCGCCCGACCAGCGCATCATCTTCCTCTATTATCTCATTCTGGCGCTCGCGCTTTTCACCAATTTCTTCACGCTGCGCATGCGCCGTCTACCCATTGGTCGCGCATGGGAAGCCTTGCGCGAAGATGAAATCGCCTGCCGCAGCCTCGGGCTCAACCCGACCATGATCAAACTTTCCGCCTTCGCCATCGGCGCATCGTTTGCGGGTTTTGCCGGTTCGTTCTTTGCTGCACGGCAGAATTTCATCAGCCCGGAAAGTTTCACCTTCATCGAAAGCGCGATCATTCTCGCCATTGTCGTGCTCGGCGGCATGGGCAGCCAGATCGGCATTGTGCTGGCCGCTGTGTTGCTCGTCGGTCTGCCCGAATGGTTCCGCGACATGGCCGAGTTCCGCATGGTGGCCTTCGGAGCGGCCATGGTGCTTATCATGGTGTGGCGCCCGCAGGGCCTTCTCGCGCATCGCGATCCGACGATCAGGCTCGGCGATCCGGGCAAGGTGCCGACATGAGTGCGGGCAAGCCCATTCTCAAGGTCGAGCACCTGACGATCCGTTTCGGCGGTCTTGTCGCCATTGATGATTTGTCGTTTGAAGCCAATGAGGGTGACATCACGGCGCTCATCGGGCCGAACGGTGCAGGCAAGACAACGGCCTTCAACTGCATCACTGGTTTTTACAAACCTGATGTCGGCCGCATTTCGTTTCATCATCCCTCGGGTGGCGAGCATCTGCTGGAGCGTATGGACGGGTTCCGCATCGCGCGGGCAGGCGTCATCCGCAGTTTCCAAAACATCCGGCTTTTTCCGGCGATGAGCGTTGCTGAAAATCTCATGGTCGCCCAGCATGTCGCGCTTCAACGCGCGTCTATGTTTTCGGTCGCAGGGTTTTTTCGCTTTCCGAGTTTCGTCAAAGCCGAACGCGCGGCGATGGACCGCGCTCGTTATTGGCTGGCCGAAACGGGGCTTGAGGCGGAAGGCGACACGCTCGCAGGCAGTCTGCCTTACGGGCTGCAGCGTCGTCTTGAGATCGCGCGGGCCATGTGTGCCGACCCTGCGCTTCTCTGTTTGGATGAACCTGCCGCCGGTCTCAATCCGTCCGAAAGCCTCGCGCTTAATGAGTTGCTGCTGAAAATCCGCAACGATCACAAGATCAGCATTCTTCTCATTGAGCATGACATGAGCGTCGTGATGCAGATTTCAGATCGCATAAATGTGCTGGAGCAAGGCCGTCTCATCGCATCGGGCACACCGTCTGAAATTCGTACCAACCCGGACGTCATCCGCGCCTATCTCGGTGTCGAGGACGAGGCGGAAGTCGCTGCTGTGACCGGAGGGCTCGTCTGATGCTCAAGATCCGCGGGCTGCGTTCAGGCTATGGCCGCATCGAGGCTCTGCATGGCATCGATCTTGATGTGCCCGAAGGCGAGATCGTCTCTCTCATCGGCGCGAATGGCGCGGGCAAGTCAACGTTGTTGATGACCGTTTGCGGCAATCCACGCGCGACGGCCGGTGAAATTCTCTTTAACGGGCGCGACATCACTCAACTGCCGACACATGAGATCGCGCGCGCGGGCCTTGCCCATGCGCCGGAAGGACGCCGGATATTTTCTCGCATGAGCGTCGGTGAAAATCTTCAGACCGGTGCCATTGTTGCCGACCCGAAATTTTACAATGAGGATCTTGAGCGCGTGCTGGTGCTTTTCCCGCGCCTCAAGGAGCGTCTTCATCAGCGCGGCGGCACGTTGTCGGGCGGTGAGCAGCAAATGCTTGCCATCGCGCGTGCCCTGATGAGCCGTCCGCGCTTGTTGTTGCTCGACGAACCCTCGCTGGGCCTCGCGCCGCTCGTCACCAAGCAGCTTTTTACCAATATCGCAGAGATCAACAAGGCCGACGGCATGACGATCTTGCTCGTCGAGCAAAACGCCTTTCAGGCCCTGAAGCTGGCGACGACCGCCCATATTATCGTCAATGGCCGTATTGAGCTGAGTGGCACGGGCGCGGCTTTGTTAAAAGATCCCGCTGTACGCGAAGCCTATCTGGAAGGGGCGGGTCCCAAGCTTGAGGCCGGATCATGACGGGTCCGTTTGAGGCGATCTTCGGGACGAGCCTGCCTGTCTTCATCGGCATCACCCTTGTGCTCAGCGGTGGTTGCGCGGTCATGACGGGCCGGGCTCTGGCGCTCAACTGGCGGCCCCGCTGGCAGGTCGTCGTCTATGCGCTCCTGCTCACCGTCGCCGACCGGTTTTTGGTCTACGCTTTGTTTCAGGGCGCGCTCTTGTCGCCGACGGGTTATCTCGCCGACGGGGCCATCCTCATCGCCATCGCCTTCGCGGCCTATGTCCTCACGCGCTCGCGGCAGTTGGTGCGGCAATATCCATGGGCCTATCGCCGCTTCCTGCTTGTTTTTCACAAGGCACGGCCAACGAAATAGGCGCGAAACCGGCTCAATCTGTCAGATAGACGGTTACGGATGGCCATGATTTGCGGCTATGCTGCGCCCCACGCCATTTCATATGCCTGTCCATTTTTGGGGGATTGCCATGAACCGTCTGCTCGTTGCCGCCGTTGCGGCCCTTTCGCTCGGTCTTGCTGCTTGCGACAACAAAGACGAAAAGGCCGCCGCTGACGCCACCACCATCACCATCGGCGTTGCCGGCCCTATCACGGGCAGCGAGGCGGTCTTCGGCGAGCAATTCGTGCATGGTGCGAAGAAGGCCGTCGCCGACATCAATGCGGCGGGCGGTGTGCTCGGCAAGAAGCTGGTTCTCGAAATCGGCGATGATGCTTGCGACCCCAAACAGGCCGTCAGTGTCGCCAATGACATGGCGTCCAAAGGCGCAGTCTTTGTCGCGGGTCATTACTGCTCCGGCTCGTCCATTCCGGCATCCGATGTTTATGCTGAATCAAACATCATCCAGATCACGCCGGCCTCGACCAATCCCGATTTTACCGAGCGCGGCCTTGCCAACACATTCCGTGTTTGCGGGCGCGATGATGCGCAAGGGCCGACAGCGGCGGAATATGTCGTTGCTCATTTCGGCGGCAAGCGCATCGCGGTCGTGGACGACAAGTCGACCTATGGTCAGGGCCTCGCCAATGAATTTGCCAAGGCGCTCAACGGCGCGGGCGTCGAGGAAGTGCTGCATGAATCGATTTCAGCCGGTGAAAAAGATTATAGCCCCCTCATTTCCAAGCTAAAGCAGGCGCAGGCCGATGTGCTTTATTTCGGCGGCTACAAGACCGAAGGCGGCCTGATCGTGCGCCAGATGCGCGAGCAGGGCCTCTCGACCATCCTCATCGGTGGCGACGCTTTGGTGACGGATGAATATTGGTCGATCACAGGCGCGGCGGGCGAAGGCACGCTGATGACTTTCGGTCCCGATCCGCGCCTCAATCCGGCGAATGAAAAACTCGTCGGTGAATTCCGCGCTGACAATTACGAGCCCGAAGCCTATACGCTCTACACTTATGCAGCGATCCAGGCTTGGGCCGCTGCGGTGACAAAGACCGGAACGACAGATGCCGCCACCGTTGAGGCCGCGCTCAAGTCCGATCATTTCGACACGGTGCTCGGGTCCATCGGCTTCGATGCCAAGGGCGACATGGATGCGCCGGGCTATGTCTTCTACGAATGGAAAGACGGCAAATACGCGTACGTGGAGTAAGTCTTGCCGTTCTAAAGCCTGCCGCATGCGCGGCGGGCTCATCTGAAATAATGTATTGAGTTAAGAAACTGCTCGGGAGGCAGGCGTCCACGATGTCGAAATCTTCATGGTCTGAAATTCCGCGCGGTGCGCGTATTGCCGGTGTCATCGCCCTTCTGGTGGTGGCCGGTCTTGCCACCAAAATGGGGCTCGATTTTGTCGAGCTGCAAGAGAACGGTCAGGCAATTTCCACACGCGTCGCCACGCCGGGTGCTGGTGATGCGGCGGTGGAGCCGCGCACGCCTGTGGTCATTGCCGGTTTCCGCTCGGCGCGCTTCGGCGATGATGCAGCCGCCGTGCGCAAAGCCATTGAAACGGACTTCGGCGTCGCTAGCGACAAGATCACCGAAGGGGCAAGCCAGCTTGAAAAGACGAAGCTCCTTGCTATTCGCGTCAAGGATATCGTGCCCGAAAGCGGCATCGGCGAAGTCGTTTATATTCTCGGCTATACTTCAAAGAAACTCATTCAGGTCAATGTGGTCTGGAGTTCGCAATTGTCACCGGATTTCACGCCGCAACAATTCGGCGCGACAGCGACCATCCTCGGCAATTATTTTGCACGTCAGGGGTTTGATCCGAAAACTATCAGCGTCAATCAGCGCCTGCCCAATGGTGTCGTGCGCGTTTTCAATGGCAAGGATCTCGAAGGTCATCTTGTGACGCTCGTCTTTCAGGAAGGCGAATTGAAGGTGACGCCCGACGAGAAGGCGAGCGAAGCTGAAAAGGAAAAAGCGGCCGCGGCCACGCGCAAGGTTGCCGCCGTGCGCCTTTCCTATGTGGAGAATGCAGAAAATCCCGATGTGCTGAAGATCGAAAAAGGCAAGTTCTGATCACTGATCCCGGAGGAGTGCCCCATGTCGCAAGTGAGCAAAGATTTCATCGTCTCCAAAACGGATTTGCGGACGTATAAGCTTGTCGAAACCACTTTGCCCGTGCTGGGCGAGGGTGAAGTGCTGGTCAAAGTCGGCAAGTTTGCTTTCACGTCCAACAATGTCACCTACGCGGCTTTCGGCGAGATGATGCAATATTGGGATTTCTTTCCCGCGCCCGAAGGCTTTGGCCGGGTGCCCGTCTGGGGTTTCGGCGATATCATCGCGTCCAACAATGACGGGCTTAAAGTGGGCGAGCGCATCTTCGGTTATCTGCCCATGTCGAGCCATGTGGTGTTGCGCGCCGATCATGTGAAGCCCGCAGGCTTTGTCGATGTGTCGGCGCATCGCGCGCATCTGGCGCTCGTCTACAATCAGTATAATCGTGTCGCGGGCGACGCGGGCTATGCGGAAAAATTTGAAGATCAGCAGGCGTTGTTGCGTCCGTTGTTCATGACTGCTTTCTTCATCGATGATCTGATCGCCGACAACGACTTCTTCGGTGCCAAAGCCGTGGTCCTGTCGAGTGCGTCCAGCAAGACCGCGCTCGGCGTAGCTTATTTGTTGTCGCAGAACCGCGACGTCGAAGTCATTGGTCTCACGTCCCCGTCGAACAAAGGTTTTGTCGAGGCGACGGGTTACTATGACCGTGTTGTCACTTACGACAATATCGCTTCGATCCCGTCCGACCTCAAAGTGGTCTTCGTCGATATGGCGGGCAATGCCAAAGTCATCACGGATCTTCACAATCATTTCCGCGACGCGATGACCTATAGCTGCGTTGTCGGTGGCACGCATTGGGAAGCGCGCGGGGTCAGCGAAAGCTTGCCGGGGCCGAAGCCTGTTTTCTTCTTTGCGCCGACGCAGATCGCCAAGCGCACTAAGGATTGGGGTCCGGGCGGCATCGAAAAACGTTTCGCGGCCAGCTGGCTTGCGTTTCTGGCCTCGGTCGCAGGGTGGATGCATGTGGTGACAGGCAAAGGCGAAGCGGATGTCGCGCGCGTCTATCTCGCCATGCTCGACGGCAAGGTCGCGCCGAGCGAAGGCCATATGCTGTCGGTTTAAACTGCGAGCAGCGCCAGCAAGCTCGCGACAATCATCACTTGCCCGACATAATAGGTGATCCAGACGATCGGCCCGCGATATGGCACGGGTCGCGCGAATTGATTGACCACAATCACCGCGTCTGAAAACACAAAGAGCATCGCGCCGATGCCTGTGGTGAGCGTCGGCATGGCGAGTGCTGCGAGTGCCATCAGCGATATAACGCCCATATAGGCCCAGATAGGTTTCTTGTAAGCCCCGAGCTTCGGCGCGATCCAGACGCAGGTGCCGATGGCAAAAACGGCCAGCGCGATCATGCAGGCGATTTGCGTGGGCGAGGGGGCGACGAGGCGTGGCACCATCACGATCAGATAGAAAATATGCCCGACAAGAAACGCCGCGACGCCGCGTTTGAAATTTTTGGCATCGCCTTTCAACGCGAGGAAATAATCACCGGCGCTGCCAAAAGCGAGGGCCAATGCAAGTGCAACGAGAGCGACCATGGGTCCGGCACCGATGCCGAGCAGCGGCAAGGGTGCGAGTGCCGAAATCGAAACGGTCTTGAGCGCAGTGCGGATCGCGCTCGTCTGGCGGCTTTCGATCAGCTGGTAGGCAATTGCGGCGGCGAGTGAAAGACCGGCCAATGTGATGCGAAGGCCATCCAGCCCGTCGTTTTGCGTCAATAAGTCGAGCATGGGTTCCCTCTCCTGTTGCGTCACAATCTATCTATGTAACAATTATCTTGGTCGGTGCGTATTACCTGTAATGTCTCGTGTTCGCCGCTCACTGCAGGGTACCTTCATGTTGAAACCATTGTCACTTTTGCTCCTCCGTCTGGGAACAGGGTTGCTGTTGTCGCTTTGGGCGTTGGTGAAGATCATGGCACCGGGCAAGGCTGTCGGTGTGTCCGAGAAGTACTATGGCGGCATGTTGAGCGTTGACGCTCTGCAAATGCCTATGGGTGTGCTGCAGCTTGCTCTGGGGCTTTTGGTCGTGGTGGGGTTGTTTCGTAAAGTCGTTTATCCTGTGCAGGCCGTTGTACTTGGCCTCGGTCTTCTTGCTGTTGGTAAATACATTGTCGATCCGTTCGGTCTCTATTTGCTGACACCGGATACGGCTCAATTGCTGTTTTTCCCTTCGCTCACAGTCTTTGCGGCTGCGTTGGTGCTCATCGCGTTTCGTGCAGAAGACATCTGGAGCCTTGACCGCAAGTAGGATCAGGCTTCGCCTTCACGGCTGTCCTTCAAGCCACGTCGCCGCGCCGATCCCGGCCGCGCGCCCCGTCGCAAAACACGCACTCAGCAGATAGCCCCCTGTCGGTGCGTCCCAGTCGAGCATTTCACCGGCGCAGAAGATGCCCGCCATATTGCGCAGCATATAATGCTCATCAAGCCCCGTGAAAGCGACGCCGCCGGCAGACGATATCGCTTCCTCGATCGGTCGCGCGCGCCTCAGAACCAGCGGCACAGCTTTGATACCTGCGGCGAGTGCAGCCATATCGTCGAAGGTTTCTTTGGGCAGGCATTCGCGCAGCAGTGCCGCTTTTACACCGTCGATGCCCGTCACCTTGCGCAGGAAATTCGCAAACGACGCCTTGTCGCGCGGGCGTGAGAGATTGCCTTGCAGTCGCTCAGCGCTGCGGTCGGGCGCAAGGTCGAGCATCAATGTTGCTTGCCCATCTCTTTCAATCGTCTCGCGCAAGCGGCTTGCCAGTGCATAGACGCCGCTGCCCTCAACACCTTTGGCGGTCACAACAAATTCGCCGCGATGGCTCTCGCCGTCAAAACTCAGCACAACAGGCTTCACCGGCGCTCCGGCAAAGCGTTCCGACACAAAAGGTGTCCAGTTGACGTCAAAGCCGCAATTGGATGCTGCAAGTGGTGTGACTGCCGCCCCGCGCGCTTCCAGCGGTGCCACCCAGCTTGCGTCGGAGCCGAGCTGCGGCCAGCTCGCACCGCCAAGTGCCAGCACGGTTGAGCGCGCCATGACCGTCGCCGCGCCTTCCCGCGTCTCAAATGTCTGTGCGCCGTCCGCGTCCCAGCCTGTCCAGCGGTGACGGACATGGATGGTGAGGCCATTGTCGCGCAAGTGTTTGATCCAGGCGCGCAGCAGAGGGGCCGCTTTGAAGTCGGTCGGGAAGATGCGGCCTGACGTGCCCGTGAAGGTTTTGACGCCGAGACCGTCTGCCCATTGGGCAATGGCCTCAGGCGGCATCGCATCAAGTGCCGCCCGTAGATGGCTGCCGCTTTCGCCAAAGCGCGTCACAAATGTCGTGTATTCTTCCGAATGGGTGAGATTAAGCCCGCTTTTGCCCGCCATCAGAAATTTGCGGCCCAGCGATGGCATGGCGTCGAACAGATGTGGCCGGTGCCCGCGCGCCATCAGCGCTTCGGCTGCCATCAGCCCCGCCGGTCCGCCGCCGATAATTGCCACATCAATATTCATCGCTGCCAAAGCCCTTCTCCAATCGCCTCTGCGTGGTCTAACCTGTCCCCAACAGAAAATCAGACAAAAGTTACCTTTGGGAGCGTTATGACTATCACCCATTTGCTGATCGCCAATAGAGGCGAAATCGCCATTCGTATCGCGCGCGCCGCCGCCGATCTCGGAATTGCCACCACATCGGTCTTTTCAGAGGATGATGCGCTCTCGCTCCATACCCGTGTCAGCGACGATGCTCATGCGCTTAAAGGCCACGGTGCCGCCGCCTATCTCGACATCGCGCAGATCGTCGCCGCCGCCAAAGAAGCCAAATGCGACGCTGTGCATCCCGGCTACGGGTTCCTTTCTGAAAACGCCGCCTTCGCGCGCGCCTGCGCCGATGCAGGCCTCGTCTTTGTCGGCCCCAATGTCGCCGCGCTTGAACTGTTTGGCGACAAGATCAAAGCCAAGGCATTGGCCAAAAAAACTGGCGTGGCGCTCTTGCCCGGTACAGACGGGTCGACAACGCTTGAATCTGCACATAAATTCTTTGCCGATCAGGGCGCGATGATGATCAAAGCGGTTGCCGGTGGCGGAGGACGCGGCATGCGACCTGTGCGTGCCGCATCCGAAATCGACGATGCCTATGCGCGCTGCCAGTCCGAGGCCAAAGCGGCTTTCGGCTCGTCTGATGTTTACATCGAAAAACTCATCGATCAGGCGCGCCACATCGAAGTGCAAATCGTCGGTGATGGATCGGGTGAGATCGTGCATCTTTACGAGCGCGAATGTTCCGCCCAACGTCGCAATCAAAAGCTTGCCGAAATCGCACCGAGCCCGAGCCTCACGCCCGAGCTTCGCAAGTCGCTCACGGATGCGGCAGTGAAGCTTGCGCGCGCCGCAAATTACGACAATCTCGGCACGTTCGAATTTCTCGTTGATGCCGCCGACATGAAAACCTTCGCCTTCATCGAAGCAAACCCGCGTCTGCAGGTCGAACACACCGTGACGGAAGAAGTCATCGGCGTTGATCTCGTGCAAACCCAATTGCGCATTGCAGGTGGCGAGAGCCTCGCGGCGCTTGGTCTCACACAAAAAAATATTCCGGCCCCGCGCGGCTATGCGATCCAGTTGCGCGTCAATATGGAAACCATGGAAGCCGACGGCAATGCGCGTCCCGCAGGCGGCACGCTCAGCGTGTTTGAGCCGCCGTCGGGTCCGGGCTTGCGCGTCGATACATTCGGTTATGCAGGTTACCGAACCTCTCCGAGCTTTGATTCACTGCTTGCCAAACTCATCGTGCATTCGCGCTCGTCGGACTATACTGACGCCGTGCGCCGCGCCGCGCGCGCCTTGTCAGAGTTTCGTATTGAAGGTGTGGCGACCAATATCCCCTTCCTGCGCAATCTTCTCGATCACGAAGCCTTCGCCGCCAATGCCATCACCACGCGTTTCATCGAAACCAATGCCGCCGCGCTTGTCGCGCCACGCGCGGACGCGAGCCACCGCTATTTCGCAGGCAGCGCCACAAGTGGCATTGCGGCAGATGCGTCGCATGTCAAAGGCCCCGCCAACAGCGAGCCTGTCGGTGCGCCGATGCAAGGTAAGGTCGTGCATATCGAAGTCGCTGAAGGCGACACAGTGCATCGCGGCCAGCAGATCGCCGTGCTTGAAGCGATGAAGATGGAACATCTCGTCAAAGCGGACCAAAGCGGCATTGTCGCCATGGTTGCGGCGACACCCGGCGAGGTTCTCTTTGAAGGCCAGCCGCTTATTTTCATCGAACCGCGAGATGTTGGTGCAGGCGCGGTGGTTGTTGATGAAGTGATTGATCTCGATCGCATTCGTCCTGATCTCGCTGAAGTGCGCGCCCGCGTGCTCACGGGTCTTGATGAAGGTCGTCCGGATGCGGTGGCGCGTCGTCGCAAGACCAATCAGCGCACCGCGCGCGAGAACATTGATGATCTTTGCGACGAAGGCAGCTTCATCGAGTATGGCTCGATGATGCTGGCCGCGCAGCGTCGCCGTCGTCCGATGGATGAGCTGATGAAGATGAGTCCTGCCGATGGCATGGTCTCAGGCTTCGGTACGATCAACGGCGACAAGTTCGATGATGAGGCGTCGCGCGCACTGGTGCTGTCTTACGACTACACCGTCTTTGCCGGCACGCAGGGCGCGATGAACCACAAGAAAAAAGACCGCATGTTCAAACTCGCCGAAGAGTGGAAGACACCGATTGTGTTTTTCACCGAAGGCGGCGGCGGGCGTCCGGGCGATACCGATGCGCTGGGCGTCGCCGGTCTCGACACGCCGAGCTTTCTCGCTTACGCGCGCATGTCGGGCCTTGTGCCCCGCGTCGGTATCAATTCGGGCCGCTGCTTTGCGGGCAATGCGGCCTTACTCGGTTGCTCGGACGTTATCATCGCGACGAAAAATTCCAACATCGGCATGGGCGGTCCCGCCATGATCGAAGGTGGCGGGCTTGGTGTCTTCACGCCTGACGAGGTCGGGCCTGTCTCT
>TARA_R110000868_G_scaffold4413_2_pt1 | contig 24669 bp, 11 predicted proteins | sample TARA_R110000868 | Tara Oceans TARA_R110000868 (sample SAMEA4397489) | marine metagenome | biome: Polar Biome; feature: [SRF] surface water layer (ENVO:00010504); material: water (ENVO:00002006), including particulate matter (ENVO:01000060) such as... | depth 5 m | reverse complement strand
GCTGTTTTACCAGTCTCTGAATAATTTACTGTATATGGCATATCTTTTCCTTAAACATCACTGTACGATGTGCGTAGTCTGAGTGTATATATTACTTGAATTTTTCTGTTAGCACTTTTTTGTACTGGATGAAAAATTACATGTGTTAACAAATCTTCATTTCCTGAGAACAGTGCAAGTTCATCAAACACATATGTACCGTCCATGTTAGTTGCAGTATCAGTAGCATCTTGTCCAATTGGTTCAGCGTAGTCTAATGTACAAGTAACAATAACATCACTATATAAGTTTGTACTTGTATGTGACACTTCCACACTGTTAAGTGCGCTACCTGATACTGCTTCATCAACTGCTTTACTAAATGTTTGATTGTACAGTGTACTACTAGATAAACTAGTATTAGTTGCTTTGTATGTTACTGCACCAAGACCGTCTATTGTTGTTCCACTGTTGCCAAATCTCATTGTAGCAATGTGATGCGACCCATTAGCACCAGCTTCATTTGCTAACAAGTTAGCAAGAGCAACACTCATATTTTCAAAGTTAACAGCATTACGGCGGCGGGCAAATACCTCGCCACTTTCAGGATCCCATATTGTTATATGACCCTCAACACCTATCATTGTTTTTTCAATTTTGTTTACACTCATTTTTCGTTTTCCATTTATAATATTTATAACGTTCCAAAACCGGCATTTCTTATGAACTCGTGTTCAGGTGTTGTACCGCTGGTTGAGAGGCTTACGCCGCTGTCATTATATGCTAATCTTAAATAATTACCGTAATGCCCAAATTTATTTGTTGTTGGCACCCGCAATGGATCACTACCATCAATAACTATTGCGCCAATAGCATGCTCTTGCTCAGGCGTAGCGTATGTGCCACGAGTAACGTATAGCAATATGTTACCTTCAATTGCACCGTAAGTAATACGTTCTGTACCAATCCAAGCAACTCCTGGTATTCCGTAATTAGGAACAGTCATCATGCTTGCATCAACCATTTCAATTTTATTTGCATTTACTAACGTTGTAGTACTTGTTGTTCCGCTACTAGCAGCAACCACTGCAATACTTTCTTCTATGTCATACTGTTCAAATATATTCATTTGGAATGTACGGGTATCAGTATTGTCAACAACACTTCCACTTGGATTTGTTTGAACTCGTATACGAATATTTTCTAAACAGTCCATTGGGTAAAGTTCTTTACCCCATCCTTCTAGTACTGCTTGTCCAAACACATTACCATCGTAAATGTATTCAATTGCACCATCAGATGTCGTAAATGTTATTGCATCTACATTATCAGGCGCAGTGGCAAATGTGCCACCACTTAGTATGGTGTTTCCGCCCCAAGTTCTTTCAGTATGGTCTTCGTATTTCATTGTGATGTTAGTTTTACGGTCAAATTCGCTGACCTCATTTTCCCAAGCATCAGTATGTGTGTTACTGTCCACTGTACTATGTAGTTTAGTATGGAATGGTTTAATAGTGTTAAAGAATTCTTCAATCACATTTACACTGTATTTTCCATATTTTTCTTTACTAATTAGCAGTGGATGCTCTACGTTTAATTTTACATAGGTAGTTTTAAATGCAAAGTCGTCAGCAGTGTTGTCTGCAATTGATTGATACAAGCACTTAAACCATAATTTATTATATTTAACTTTGTGTCTACCTGTAAAGATTCTACTTCTCAACTCGTCCATAATTCTAGTTATGATGCCATCAACAGTACTGTCAAAACCATTAGTATCAAATCCAGCAAGATCAAATCCTAAGCCAAACTTCTCATTATTCCAAAGCTCTTCACTTAGCTGTACTGTACTTTTTTCTTTGTACTCAAGTACCCATTCATTATTAACTCTAGTATAAATTTCTGGTCTATTGATACCATCAGAATGCATAACGTTTGTTATTTTTAATGTATCGCCATTTACATATGGGAATGGAACTCCAAGTTCACCACCCAATACATCTTTACTTGTTTCAGTATATTTTGGCAAGGTACTAGTATCGTAACGATAAACTAAATTGTCATCATTATTGTATGTTGTTCTTACATAGTCAATATAAGTCCAGTACCCTGAAATATCATATGTTACTACTCCTTCAACATATGTTGAATTAAATACTGCATCCCAATGACTAATTTCGTCAACTATGTTAATTTGTGATAATAACTTATTAGCAGTTTCTACAAAATTTTGTCTAGCAATAGTCAATTCTCTAACTAAACTCTGTCTTGGACGAGTTAAATGCCCGTAACGATTATACGGATGTAGATCTAAATCAGGCAGTGCATGTGGACGCAAAATGTCAATGTCACTTTCGGGCGTACCTTCAGGCAATGTGTAGTCGTAAATTCTACTCCAGTAAGTAGAGATACTATCTGAACTTGGCAACTCGTTTTGAGAAGAATCTACACTAATATAATAGTTATTACCTTCCTTTACAACAACATTTTCAGTATAAATTGTACTGCTGTTATAATCACTAAATGTATATCTATCAGTATGTCTGTTATATCCAGTTATACTATCACGCATTTTGATGTGTAGCTGTTCTGGTATCACACTAATTGGATCGCCTTCAGCAAGTAATGTCCACTCACTAAGTGGCAACGCATTACTTTCAAATCGTTGATTAACTTGCACAACAGTATTGTGAGTAACATATTGTTCAATGTTTGCAATAATTAGTTCACTATCACCAGCAGCAGCGGCCCAACTAATATTAAATGCAGTTGGATTTCTTAATAACTGTGCTAATTGGTATGTATTATAGTTACGCTGGCCAAAACTGCTTAATTTGTTTCTAACCCAGAAATAATAACTTGTTTCTGTGCGCCTAGTATTATTATTATAAAATGATTCTTCAGTCCACTGATATACCTCTTCTTCATCAATAGAAATACTTAGCGGGGTTCCAGTGGCGGGCTTACCGTCAATAAAACCATTTCTATCTACTAAGTCAACCCATTCTTCAGGTAGTACACTACTACGTGTCCACTCGTAAATGTCAATACTAGAACCATCAAATAATTTGCCCCAGTATGCTTGTTTGTAGTCTATGCTACTTTGTTCGTAGTCAAGATAAACAGACGTTTTTATATCCCACCAACGAGTGCCAACCTGTTCGTTTGCCCAAGCCTTGGTGCTTTCTTTATAACCATCAATTGTATTATAATTATATGTTGCAATGTCTGCAGTCAATATAAGATCAATTTCTTCTTGAATAAATCCTGGAATTATTCCTTTAGCTGGATCAAATATTTCAAGTTGCGTAATCATGCTTCTTGTTACTGCATCATATAGCTTAATGTTGTCAATAAGATCATTGCGGGCTTGTCTATTGCTTGTTCTAACTTTAGACCATCCTTCAACACCAGTATGCCCAGTGTTGTTTGAATAAAATCCTGTGTACCTGTATACTGCTGGACTACCAGTGCCATCATCATCTACAAATGCAAGTTTAGGAGTTTGTTGATTATTTTGTCTTAATCCAGCAAAGTTATATTTAAACACACCGTTTTGTGTAATATTATAGTTAGCATTCAAGCTAGTGTAGCTTGCAAATCGAACATTTCGAAGCGGATAAATGTTACCAACACTGCCTTCTTCTTGGATGTATTCATCAATATAAAATGTTAAGTTACTTGAACTATCTTCTGAGGTTACTTTATGTATTCCATCAATACTTGGAACAGTATTACTGCCTGTTATAAAAACATAGTCACCGACTTCTAAGTTGTGTGCTTGTATGTTACTATCAGCAACGGCAATTGTAATTTGAGCATCATCACTATCAATGATACCAGCACACGCTCTTGTGATGTGCATTCCAAAATCCATTGTCTGATATACACTATAACCACTACTGCTAATATTGCTGATTTCTTTACTGTCTGCTACCCATATACTAAACACATTTGGATCATTTTCCATTTGTTGGAATATTTGATTACCGTCACTACCAACAAATGCGTTGAACACATTACTTACTTGTGTTTGTGTAGCTGAAAAAGTTTGTGCAGTTAACCCCAACGTTGTATTGGCAGTCCCTGCACCAATTATCAATGTTGAATTAGTACTTGTCAATTTAAGTCTGTTATTGCTATTGCTTGCACTAACACTTGCAATAGCTGCATTATTAATGATATCAATGATTGTAGCTAAGTTAGTTGCAGTGTTAATTGATGTGGTTGTAATTGGTGCTGATTCGACACCAACACTTAATCCAATAACAGAGTTTGCACTACCTGGGCCAATGTAAAGTGTTTCATTGCTACTAGTAATTTTTAATACATTATTATTAACCCCACCAGCCTGCGCAGTAATACCAGTTATAGACTCGTTATTGATAACTGCTATTACTTGTGTTAACGTTAAGTTTGGATTAGTTGTAATTGTACTTCCTGAACTAGTTACTTCAGTTACTCCGACAGTATTAAATCCAACTTCAGCATTTGCACTGCCAACACTAATTACCAATGTAAATGATACACTTGGGGTAGTGGTTGTTTTTGTAATTGCAAGTCTATTATTACTGTTTGATGCAGTAATGTTTGAAATTCCAACGCTATTAATTCTGTTAACAATCTCTGTCAAGTTATATGTTTTAAATTGGCTTGTAGATGTTGTTGTAACAATAGTATTCACTGTAAATGCAGTTCCAAGGTTGGATTGCAACCAATCTCTAATTGATTCTGGTAAGTTGCTATCATCTAAGTCTGCTTGTGCACTGAGTATATTTGCAGGAGTTACTGTTTCAGTACCAGCAATAACATTAATTGCATTATGTGTTGTACCTATTGAATTGTTAATTAAGTCAATATCATTTGTAATTAGGTTGTGTAATGCTGTTTGATAAGCAGGAGCTACTACATTGTCAAGAGCTAGTAATACACTAATTTCTAAACCAACTGGGCTGTTAGCAAAATAGTTTGTTAAAAATGTATCATACGTAGCTTGACTAGTTGCTGCAATATATGCAGTTCTAAATGCTTCAATGCGCTGCACTCTTGCAGTTGCAAGACTTGATCTGATTATTTGTGTGTTAACACCTAATTGAAATGCATCAAAGAACATTTGTTCAAATGCAGTTTGTGATGTTACGTTAGCTGCTAAGTTTTCTGTTTCATTGAATAGTATGCTAGTATTTTCAATAATTAGTTCGCTAGTAGCATTGCCTTCAATTTGCGGGCTAATAACATCTCCAACTATACTAACATTATTGAATACTATACTCGACGTTGTACTATCAAATACAATTGTTCTAGCATTTGTACTAGTTGATCCTAGTATAATAGTACTGTTGTCTATCACTGCTGGAGTGTCAAGAATATTATTAGTACCAGTAATTTCAATTATACCAAAGGTAATTGTATTGGTAATTTGCTGTAAGTTTATCGTGTTACCATTAATGACAAGAGTTTCACCAGTGTTTGGTATTACTGGAAGACTTTGTGTTCCAGTTACTTCAATAACGTCATTTGGTCTTGTTAGTCCACTTGTGCCGTCAGGGTCAAGCATTTCCCAAACACGACCTGCGTAGTTAACACGGTCTTTAAATTTGTATGATTTCTTATTATTCCACTGATCAATGTCCTGCCAATCACCAGCAAAGCTATAGTCAACTTTTGTTTCTTGTGGAAACTGTTCAAAATCGTCTTTGTTTATTGTACGATAATCAGCTTCAGTTAATAACGGAAGCCCAGAGCTAACAAAGTCATTTGCATATATTGCTTCACTGCTAATTGTTGTGTAATTGAATGTCTTGGGCCATCTAGTTGTAAAGTTATTACCAGGAGTTCCTGTAACAAGAAGCGGACTATTAAAATCAACATCAATAACAATATCACTTAGCACATCGTTAAATTCAGTACTACTGAATCTGATAGGCTGTGGATTTGTTTTTAGTAATGATTTGTCTACTGCAAATTCTAGTGTATTTCTACTTCTAGTATCACCATAATCTGCTGTTCGTATTGCCCATTCTTCGTTTACTTTAGCTGTTGACAATGTACCAAACAATGCAGTATTACGCATAAAAGCGTTTAGTGCATGTCGAGTACCTTTGTACTTACGAGTACCTTTAACAAAGTTAAACAATGTATCATCATCTAGTCCAACAGTTTCGTTCCATAATGGTTTATTATATCCTATATTGAAACGTGCAGTGTCAACTTGCTGTTGATTACTTAGTGTGTTGCCAGGACCATAATATTTGCCGATTTCACTTGCTACTGTATCAAAGTTTGGTATTACTGAATTTGCATTTACAATGTATCCAGGTGCATATAGTTTACCGTTCCAATCTTTAGTACGGCTTCCTCGCCATATAACTCGTTGATGACGCAAGCCAAGTGCTGGACTATATATTAAATCATCGAAGTTTGACTCATTGTCAATGACAAGTGCATGCTCAACTTCAACACGATAAAGGCGAAGTCCATATATTTCAGTTGTGTCTAAGGATTCAACTATTGTTTTTCCATCAACATTGTTGTTAATGTCTCTTGTAATCAATAACTTATTATTTGCAATTTGACGGCCATTTACGTCTACTACATTGTTTTCACCATCAAACTTACTAGTAATGTCACTATAGTATCCATTAGAAGTTTCCATTACTTCTATTTTTGCAGTGTTTGGCATTGCGTAACTAACGCTAGCAACTTCTGCATATTCAGACCATATAACAATATTGCTAGCAGGTGTTACCCATGGATCGTTCCATCCATTGGATTGTAGGTAATCGCCATACCCAAGTATAAATGTATATACGTCTTGAATTGTTGGTAGTATAGTTTCATAGTTAAGTGTTGATAAAGTATCTTCCCAAAACTTGTGTTTAAATACATTACTATTGCCTATTTCAACTAAAACTTTTGATAGGGTAGTTTTTGGCTTATGGTACGTAAAGAAATTTCTACTGCTGTCAAATCCAGTTATTTGGTATCCAGTTGATAATTTTGTTACTTTAACAGCGCCAAAGAATTTTTCTTCCTTGGGTTGACTTGTATAAAGAATTGTGTTAATATTTTCTTCTGGAATATTAACTCGCCCTTTATCTTGGCTACTTTCTAAAATTAATTCTTGGTTATTATTAATAAACCCACCAGCTTTAATAATTAGGTTAGTGCTATAATTCTTTAAACGATTCGAAACTGTTTCAATAGTTGTTCCGTTGTACTGTGCATAGTTAATAATTGCATTGCTTAATCCTGCTACATACTTTTTGTTACCTGCACTTAATATAACATTAAAGGTGGCACTTCCTTCAGAAGGAACAATACTTGGTTTTGTTTGGTAATTGCCTCCTGGATTAGTAACTGCCACTGCAGACACAGCTCCATTTAAAATTATTGCACTTGCAGTAGCACCAGCACCAAAGTTACTGTAAATGCTAAGTTCTGGTGTGCTACTGTATCCACTCCCACCATTTTTTACGGTAACAAACTCAACAATGTTGTCATCATAAGATTGATTTGTTAGTGAAATGTTAGTATTATTGCCAATCCATTTTGTGTCACTAAACGCAATAGTATAAGTATCAAATGCATAATAAGTTCTTTTGTTACTACGGAAGTAGTTGTTTATAACGTGTAATGGACGTAGTTTAGCCAATCCAACAAACAATGAAATCTTATATTCGCTTGTCTGTCTCCATGCATTCTCAACAGTACCCCAGTCACCAAATACAAAAGCTGTGGCGGGGTCAGCTGGTGTTGATGTAACGCCAGCAGTAACAGGATCGTTTAAAACTCCAGCATTTGTTACTAACGTGTTGATATCCCAATCATAAGCAGTATATGCATATGCAAGATTATATCGAGCAACTTGCGTTGGGTCGTTGTAGTGGCCTGTTTTAAGAGCAGAAATAAATGCGGTTCTTTTCCCTGCATCAGTCCAGCTATAATTTGTATCCCACCAAGCTGGTTTTTTATTGTATCCAAACATTTCCCAAGGATGAGTATGTGGGTTATCTGTATTGAAATAATATGTGTAGATGCCTCTCCAGCCGCCAATAAACGGACTTACACTGCTGTAGTTCCAAGTAAATTTATCACTGCCATTATATTCACTAGCATCATGTACATTAGTTACTTTTTCAATCGTTTTCCATTTTTGGAAGCTAGCAAGTAATCCGTTATTTAAATCATTCCAATTGTAAGCTGTTAGTCTACTCGCATTTGGCATAATATTTTTGTGATTAACGACACTTTCTTCAATTAGGTTATTATAAATTCTAGTCTCAAAATCAAATAATACTGCATCTTCAATATTAAATCCAATTTTGTTTCTTTCGTAAAGCTCAGTACCCTTACGAGTGATTACACTTCCATCATGACCAGTTATTGTATTTGCATCAACAGTTGGAACAAATGACGACAGCAATCCTAATTTAACTGCGCTAGGTGGAACAAAACTAGGACTATTAAGTGGATACCAACGTGCATTAATTAAAGCAAGTCCATTGTTGTCAAATGTAACACTTGAAGTAATAGTTACTTGATTTTTTGTAAGTGTATAATCTACATCTCTTACTAATGGTCTCCAACGAACATTGCCGCTGCCATCTGCGTCACGCACAAATACTTGTATATGATTTTGAGTGTCATTATATGTATTAATTGTATTTGATAAAGAAAATACTGGACTGATAGCCGCTGTCCAACTGCTGTTAATTTCTTCATAACCTTTGTATTTTAACATATTACTATTAGCAAAAAGGTCATTCTTATTTTTACCAACATTAATACTAGCAAGTGCTTGGTCAACTAATGAAATGACCGATACACTCGAGTCTAGTGTATTATGCAATTGCTTACATTTTGTTAAAAATTGTCTTTTAAAACTTCTATAACTATTTGCTGCATGCTTGATACTACTAAACATATTTGTATCAGTATGCATTAATGTTTGTGCTAACAGTTCTGTGCTATATGGCTGTTGTCTTATAGTACCACCAAATTCATGTACTGGTGGTAAATTTCTATAATTATTAACACCATAAAAATTTCCAACTAATCCTGGTATTCCAATCATTTGTTGTTTCATGTGTGAAATTATATCACCAAAACTAACGTGCGTAAGTAGTTTATTTTGTGAATTCAAAACATGTGTGTCAGCTGGCATATCAACACCATCACTAATAGTAATTTTACTGTCACTACTCCATACAAAGTCAAAAACGTCATCAATGATGAATGATGAATTAATTGTTATCTTGCCACCACTTAGTGTGTACGTAGTGAAGTCAACACCGTTTTTAGTAACTTTGATATTGTCTGGGATACTGTCATAATTAACATATATAAGTCCAGTAACCGTGTTATCACTAATACAACGATACCTAATCGTTTCTTCAAGAAACAACATACTAACTGTTAATGTTTTTTCATTTGTGCCTGTGGTAGTGACAGTAACATTACTAAGCGCTGTACCGTCTGGATTAACAAATTCAAGATCACTAACATCAAATAATGTTTTAAAAATATATGATTTAGTTCGATCTACAAAAAGATTTGGGTTAAGTCCGTTAATGCGTGATAATTTACTGGCACCAACTGTGCTGTAATTATAAAATTCTAGTTTATTATTACGCTTTTTTATTTGAAATGCGTTATCAGCTAATACATCATCAGTACCAATATTAACTACAATTGGAGTACTGGTGTTATTAACTACATGTTGCGCATACTTTTTCACAGGCTGTTGGTTGCGGAGTTCAACCCAACCGTTGTAATATTGAGAATTATTTAATTTTTTATAGTAGTAATACCCAGCGATGGTGCTAGTATTTGCTGAGTCATTGTTTTCTGGTCTGCTATCTGTGTTTAAATTGTTGTATTCATATCTCAGACTGCCAAGCCCAATATCAAAACTCATACCAGGAGTATTTCCATAGTCTACATATTTCGGGCTGATGCCTAGTGCAGCATCTACAGGAGTGTCAGAAGTACCATAATTAAAAATAGTATCGCCAGCAAAGTTGTTGTTGGGGTACGCTGTCTGGTTTGATAGCAATACTAACTTACTATCATAAAGATTAAATTTAATACCTTGGCTACGCCCAGTTTTTTGTTGAGAATAAATCCAACTACTGCCATCCCAATACCACTCACTACCGCTGTAAATATTGTTTGGGTATTCATCACCAAATACGTTATTATAACCTATACGAACATTTATACCATTTCCAGCAACTAATGCTGTTGAGCTAGGACCATAAAGTTCTACTAGCCCAGTAACGGCTCCCGCTGATTCGGTTACTGTAAAAATTTTATTGTTGTAATCGGCGTTTGTTGCATTAAGAAATAACACAGTGTCGTTATTTGTAAGGTTACGTGCTTCAACACGTCTCCAATAAATGTTGTTTTCTCCGTAGATAGGGCTTTTACTATCAGTATGTGTTTTAATACAATTCCAATACGTTGTTACACCATTGCTAATTAGTTTTACACTTGCACCATAATTATAACCAACACTCTCCCAATTTGCCGTAATAGTGTGTTCAGCAATATTCCAATTGTTGGCGTTAAGGATTTCTGTTGCTGGGTCATTGACATTGTCAAAAACATGTGTTATACTACCTAAACTAGTTGTAGCAAAATTGTATTTTTCAATGTTTGCACGAAATTCAATAATTGGGCGTACACCACGGAATTTATCCAAAGTATAGTCAGAAACATTTAAGTCGTTGTATGTACAAATAGCCCCAACAACTTCAGCATGTAACCACAGGTTACGTCTACTCCACACACTTTGATCTTGTGTGTGACGTTGTTCTACTACGTAATCTCTACTCAGTACTTCATATGTAGTTAAGTCATATGTTGGAAAAACAAATTCGTTGTCGTTGCTATCCCATTGACTTGGTTCTTGAACACCATAAACCGTGTCGTTAAACCATACTCGTTTTCCATAATTTACGCTGCCAGTACTTGTAAACTGTTTTGTTAGCGCAATACTAGTACCAACACCATCAACAATAAAGATATCATCAACAGGGTAATCTGCAGTACCAGTAACATTAGCACCAGTGAACTTAACACGCATACCGTTTTGTAATGGAAGTTGTTTTCCGTTTGTTAATGTTGCTGTTTTGTAATATGGAAGTCCAACAATACTAGAAATTGTAATTGGATCAGCAACCGTTGCATTTACTTCACAGATTGGCATAAAGTCAAGTAACCAAAAGTAATGATGATAGTTAATAAACATATCATAGTTGAGTGGCAAATCAAGTGTGTACCCAGCCTCGTTAAAAATACGGTTAGTATTGGTTGTATCAACTTCATTAAATTTTAGGATGCTTAATAAGTCATCATAAGACATCGCTTGTGTAATATTTTTTTCATCATCACGCACTACACTACCAGGAGTAAATTGATAACTATCTGACGTGCGGTTGTCGTTTAAGAATCTGTCAGTAGAAACGTCTTTACTATTTGTATTACCCAGATAAAAGTTAATAGCTTCTAAACTACCAGTTGACATTAATTGCTCAAGTGTTGAATCTAGGAACCGTTTGTTAACACTAGTTTGAAAAATGGCAGGTAGTAGTTCTGTAGTATTTCTAGTACCAATGTATTCTGAACTTTCGCCAGGTCTAGTAGAATTTTTTGCTACAATCGGCTTGGCATAATACTTGTTGCTCATTTAATGTTAACTCCACTGTTAGCTGCAATAGATGTAGGGTTGTAAGCTACACTTCTGTTTACTGTTATATTACTTGTAGTAACAACTGGTAAAAATAATTCGTCACTGTCGCTGTATATTTCATACAAAGCGTCTATACTTGCTTGATTGTCTACTGGAACAATAGTTAATTGTGCAATTTGACCTACTAAGTTATTGTGTACATAAGCAGCTAATTCAGTGAAGTAAAAAGTATCACCAAAATCCCAGTTGTCAATACTAAAGTACTGATCGATAAGTCTAATAACTTCTTGTTTAATTTCTACATCACCCAGTGAACTATTAGTTGTTTTAGTTACTGTAAACCGTGCTTGTAGCTCACTACTAGCTATATCACCAAACAATAATTTGTATTTTACAGGACGGTAAATGATCTGATCACTTATTGACTTTTTACTATCTAAACTTCTAAACAAATCATTGAGAGCTGATATTGTTGGTGAATTTGGTTTTGTAAAACTTCTACCATCATATCTTGCCCATGTTCTAAATTTATTCTCATAAGATGTTAGCAGTACATATGTATCAATAATGTTTGTTGTTGCTGGATCAATAACTTGATTAACATCAGCAATTCTAGTAAACTTACTTGCTAGTCCGCTGCGCCCAACCACTGATGTACCAGTTAAAGTACGTACAGTATAAGTAAACCCATCAATTGTAGTTGTGCCAAGTTTAATAGAATCACTACCAACAATGTCGTTGAATGCACTTGGGTTTTTTGGGAACCCTTCATTGCTTGTAGTCGCTAGCGTCAATCTAATTTTATGCGGGTCAGTAAACCCATCTGGATATGTAAAATATCCAAATGCATTTAGCGTATAGTCACTGCCAAGAGGAAGACTATTGCTGCTACTTTTTGTGTTAATACTTAATATTTTAATATTATCAAGACTTGGTTTTAATGTTTCACTACTGAATGTTTCTTGGAAATTTAAGTTATTAAATTTAATCTGTGCATCACTACCAAAAACGTAACGAGTTTTTCTAGTTACTATCTCCCAAGCAGTCGATGTATAATTTAGTCGTATAATCCAACTGTTGTCTATTCCAGTACCAGTTGTATTTCCCTCGTACTCTCTACTCCAACTACTTGGATCATTATTTGTTATAGAACTAGTAACTAAGTCACTACTGTCAACAATTTTCCATTCCTGGGTAGCAGCATTAAAGCGTAATCCAAAACTAAGTTTGTTTGCTAACCGGTTTATTAAGTCTGTTTTTACAGTACTTGTCAAATCGTTTGCCCAACTTGGTACAATGCGTTTAATTCGAGCACCACTTGGAATCACTCCACTTAATGCAATAGCGCCACGGGTAATTAAGTCAATACCAGTTGGAGTGCCTACACTATTATCAACACCCAATCCGTCATTATAAACACTAGTTACTCTTACCCAATCTGTGTCAGCACTTGCAACAGTAACCAATACAGTGGCGTTTGATCCGCCTCCACCACTTAGTGTAATGTTTGTAGCACTGTCATAACCCAAGCCAGCGTTGTTAATTGTTATACTAATTACTGTTCCAGCACCATCAATATTAGCAGTACCAACAGCGCCTGTTCCGGCTCCTGTAATAGTTACTGTTGGTGCACTTGTGTATCCACTTCCGGCATTAGCAATTGTAATTGTTTTTATGTATCCAATTTTATAAGGAGGAGTAACAAACTCAATCAGTGTGTTTACATCTAACTTGTCCATTGGAGTTGATCCGTTAGCACCAATTCTCTGCACTGCGCCTGTATCGTTAGTAATATAACCAGTGCTAGTGTTTGAACCTTTTGATATTTGGTTCCAACGGAAGGTGTTTAGTGCACTGTTGTCTGCGTTAAAATATACAATATTACTGGTAGTATTAGTGTATTGAGTGTATGGATTATATGAACCGATTGGTCCATAAAACTGTCTATCATAAAAGAAGTTTTTAACTTCTGGGTTATCTAATAGTGGTTTAATATATCTACTGTATGTCTGCTCACTGTTTAAGTTTGTTGGCAAACTTACAACATTACGAGAGGCAATATCTTCTCTATAAAGATACCCGTCATCCAGGAACTGAATAGCATCACTGTAACTACCTGTTGGATCATTAAAGTCTCTAAACCTACTGTGTCCACTATGCACACGGTTTACACTTTTAATCTTGCGAATATTTTCACTTACTGTTAACGGAAAAATACTGTAATCTTCTGCAGTCACAAGTCTATCTTGTGTACTAAAGAAACGCCCAGCGTTGTCTTTGATACTCTGTAGACTTTCACGCTGACTAGCATTACTTACAGTGCTTTTTAAACTAGTAGCAAAGTTAGCACGATATGTATTACCGTCTAATCCAACATAGTTAAATGAGTAATTCATTGCGCCAAAACTTTCAGGATTTAGCACATAACTTCTGTTTAACCCAGTACGATACCAAACTCTAATTATACCACGTGGAATGTTTCCAAATAATCCATCACCAAAAACTACACTAATTTGGTCATTTTCTCTACTTGACACAGTGTATATGTTTCTGTTATTATTGGCTACGTTGTTATAGATGGCGTTTAGTCCAAATACTCGATCAACACGGCTCCAATTTGACATAACTTGCCCAACTTCATCAACAGTTTGTACCCAGATGTTTCCATTTGCTACATTTGGATCATTAATGTCAAGTACTAAGTTAGGCAAACCATTTGTAATATTAAAATCTTTAAAGTTTAGTGTACCTTGTTTAAACCCTAGGAAAAATCCTGTATTAGGACTACTAAATCCACCGTTATCATTTTTATAAACCAAGTCTAGTGCGCCATATGGATCAGGAGTTTTTTCTTCTAGTACATTTGTTGTACTGTTGTGATACACACTGTGCGCACCAAATACTGCACGGGTTCCACTAATACTTCCATTAAATTCATAAGATACGTCTGCACCAACGCTTTTTGTTCTGTAAACTTCATTAGCGGTTCCACTACGAGTAAATTTAGCGTAAGGTGCACCAAATTGGTTACTGTATGAAAAGATTGCATTCATTACAGTTATAAAGTTTTGGTATGCAGTTGGGTCAGTAACATCTTCAAATTGCAAATTTACATTTGATAAACTGCTACCATCAACGTCATAAATTGTTTCTGTTGTTGTGACACTGTTAATTTTTAAGTATCCACTTGCTACTATATTTCTTGTAGGGGTATATCCTAAAAACTCAGCAATGCGCAACGCACTGTCACGGCGCTCTGCTGTACTTAAATAATTCTCACGTGAGTTAAGGTCATTTCTAAATGCAAGGTTGTGCCCTAAAAATGCCATGAGCTCTAGTAAACTAGTAAATTCACTTGAGCTAATCCAGTCATTAAAGTTTTCTGGATAGTTGGAATCTATATACGCCACCATTGCATTCTTAATAGTGTCAAAATCATATGCTTGGAAGTTTGCTTGCGCAAAACTTTCATATATTACACTAAAATCTTCTGCTGCAAATAAACTGCTCTGTCTTGCGCCTTGTGCCATTATGTTGTCTCACTTGTGTATGTTAAATATAGATCTTCTGCTACGCCAGAATCGTCATAGACAACACGTACTCGTATGTCAAGTTGATGATCAAATGGCTTAGATAAATTTAAATCACGGTAGGACCATCTTGGGTCACTGTTAATGATTCTTTTCACATCTTCTGCTGCTAAGTATTCTGTTCTTGAATCTAACGGATCAAAAACTAAATCATGAAGTATTGATCCAAACTCAGGATTCATTACCCGTTCACCTTTACGAGTGTAAAAATGATTTAACAGATCACGAAGCGCTAAGTCCTTGTCAGTAAGGACTGAGTTAATTTTATTACTGTTAATTGTGCTATATCCAACGTATGTTACCATAATGATATTTATAGCAAAATTAACTGCTACTTTTTATATTTTCACAGTAAAACGTATAATATCACCAACATTTAATGTTTTTATTATGGTGACAGTATTATTTTCTAAAGTAAAGTCAAAATAATGTTGGATTGCGGTTCCATTTAATTCTACAGTTAGTTTTTCTACTGGATCCATACTAGGACTACTTGATACAGTAAAAACTTTTGTATTATTGTATGTAAATTGTTCAACAAAAACTGTGCTTTCATACTCGGTTGCTATAGTACGTTTTACCCCTTCTGGGGTGTTAGGTAGAAAGTTTGCAGTTTCTGCAAAGTATGCAAACCGTGCTCTTTTTAACATATCGCCATTCAATGCGCCCAATTCATTACGGTCTCGCATATTAAATATACCGCTTTGTCTCATCCAAGTACGAGATTTTGTTTTTCCGTAATCACTTAGTCGTATAATAGTAGCTGCTCTAGCACAAAACTGTTTGTTAAAGTTGCTTCTTTTAATCATACTAGCAACAGTATCCCAATCTTTCCCTACAATGTATTCACGCATCTCGTAATTTTCTTCAGGAGCAGTCACGAATAATATGTTACCATTAATAATAAAATATAAAAGAAGTCCATCATAAACACATTGTGGAATAGAATTAAGACCAAAAGACTTTAACTGCTTTAATAGTGTTCTTTGATTTAATTGAAAATCAGTGATCCAAATGTTATATGCTTCTTGCTCAGTAATTCCTCGATTCGCATTGCCGACATTATACCCATGCCCATCATAGCCACTGTAACGTGACATATTAAGTGTAACTGATTTTACAGTTTCACTAGCAGTGATACTGTTAATGTCAACATTAGTGTTCCAACTTTCATCCTTTAATGTAAATTCATTCCAGTCTGTTTTGTATCTTGTTAACATAATTATAATCCTTCACGCTTGTCACGTGCTGGTGGTTTCCAGTTACCAGTATCAGCTTCAGTATTGTCAGTATAGATAACAGTTTGATCAGTTAATTTTCGTCTAGTTCCTTGAATATTTGCTGCTACTGGGGTATTTAATGTATCGCTAATCTTTGACATATCATAATCTTTTGCAGTTGTACGTACACTAGCAGGTGCTTGTGCTGCAACTTTACTACCTTGAGCGCTATGTCCGCCCCACGGCTCATGCTCTGGTACTCTTGGATTAATACTTTCCTTAACGCTGCGGTTTACACTTAAACTTCCGCTAGTTGGACCAACAGCACCTAATGCTTGTGGGCCGTTTAAGTCTAACATCCCATCAGTACTAATTCTTCCAAAACCAGCAGCTTTAAGTTGCAAGTTAAGGTCAGTTGTTAACCGTATGTCTTTGTTTGCTTTAAGTTGTATTGGGCCAGTGACAGTTTCAGCTTGTATTCCAGCTGCACCTCTTGCTTTAATATTAAATGTGTCAGCATCCATGTTTATGTCACCACCGGCATAAAAGTTAAAATCTTCTTCAGCATGGTAACTTATACTGCCTGCGGCATACACATCAACATTACCATCACTATCTAACTGAATCCAACTCGCACCTTTTTGGTTTGTTATGTACACAATTCCTGCACTGTCATTGAATAGCATTTGCGCACCGCCTGCGCTGCGTAGTCTTACTAAGTTATCTAATCCTTCTTCACGATTATTATCAGGAACATAGTTTTCACCTTCTTTAAGTGCAACAGTACCATCATCCATAGTAAAGCTGTGTCCGCCAGGTGTCAAAAATCCGCTAACATTGCTAGGAGATTCACGCCGAGCGCCGCTGCTACTAATTCCACGGATAGGATCTAGCCCTAATCCTTGTTCTGCAATTGCGTTTGCTACTGGGTGCCGTGGTCTTATATTTTGATCTTGCGCTCCAACGCCAGGATCTAAACTTGAACCAACACTTTGAGCATCAACTTGGCTAGCTGGTAGTCCAGGCAATGCACTGTTTCTTCCAGTGGATGGTAAAACTCCTAAAAGAAAGCCTACTACGTCATTACCAGTAAATGCAACTAATACTTCTGTTCCTGGTGCTGGTGGATGAAACGTAGCACCGTATGTAACAGTAGAATTTTTTCCACTTACTGTGCCACCAAACGGTGAAACAGTTCTTACTTTAGGAAAATGCTGGCGTTGTTCTCTAGTATCTCTGTCACCAAATCTGTGGTGTCCAACAATTTCAACATACACTGCTTGCCCAAAGTCACCATCTGCGCTTTCGACGACTTTGGCAACAAAAACACCATTTGGCATAGAAAAGCCAGATCGGCTACCACTGTCAAAAGACGATGGTATCCCAGATGATGTTTTGTTACTACCAGTAAATCTGTGTTTAGACATTTTATTTTCCTATTAACTGTTATACATATTGACAAGCCAAGTTGGGGGTTTATGACTTGCAGTTCCACCGCTACCGCCCCAATATGGTCCTGCGTTTGGACTCAAGTTTGCGAGGATGCTATCCGATCTTGCAATATCATAATGGAATGCCGTGCCGCTCATATACAGATCAGACCCACTACCATATGCCGGATTGCCTACACCTATACTTGGTGTTAGTCCTGCAGCACGAGTTGCATTTATATAGTTTTGTGTATAATTTTGAATAATTTTTAAGTCTTGAGGATTATCAACACTTAACAGTTTACCATTACTATATAGCTGAGTATCTGCAGCATAGCCTTCATGTCGGCCACTTCCGCCTGGGCCTCTATCACCACTAATAATGTTTGCAGTTACACCTGTTTGTGTTGCGGCGGTGCTTAACGCACTGAGTAATCTGTTATCAACTCCGTTAGTAGCTCCAGTGACTGAACCCGTATCTGCTCCTGTGGCAGTTTCATCGATTCTTGAACTGTTGTCTTCTATTTCATCATTGAATGATGCAGTGGGGGCTTCATTGGGTGTACCATTTTCAGTATAAGTTTGCTTCAAGTTTTTGGGCTCTTGATTGTTTATTTTACCAGATACTAATTGCTCAATCATTTGCGGAACATTAGTATTAGTATCTCTAAAACTTTCAAGTGTTTGTTTAAACTCGCCACCCATATACGTTGAGCCTACATTAATAACACGATAAATTGCAGTTATACTAAAATTAGTTAACTCTTGATTCATAAATCCATCATGGCCTTCATATACTGGAAAGCGAACATTTAAAAAATATCCAACGCCACCAACATCGTAATCAGCTAGTTGACTATTAACCGCACTTGACCCTTTGGGTTTTCCTAACCAGTATGGGTCGCCTCGCACAGAAATTAGTTGAGTTACCATATCACCAGTACTGTTTAAATTAAGTTCTAGTGCGCCTAGCAGTGCAGTGCCAACATCATCTTTAGTATCCGCCCCAGATGCTGCAAGACTGTCGTCAACACTTCTATAATCAAAGTTTACAGCTTTTGCTATAGCATCATTAAATCGTGTTGAATTGGCAAATAAGTCAGTTTGTGTAATATATTGTTTTGCTGTTGCGCCTACATTAGTTTCACGATCTTGCAATGCAGCAGTTGCTTCTTCCGCAGCAGTACGGGCTCTTTCAATTAGATTCTTAGTCTCTTGGATATTGGTTGTTATACGTTCTACTTGTGCAGTGAATGGATTTTCGACGGCGCCCCTAAACCCCCAACGCTCTTGTTGTAGTGTTTTTGCATCTGCTAACTCGGTGTTTAGCGTACTTAATCGTTGTGTAGCTATGCTAAATAAATCTTTTGCTGATTCGGCTGCTTGTGCATCTGTGGATAATCCGTCAAAGTATGCACCTTGTCCAGTAGTTGCGCCGCCATTAATAGGCTGCACTACAAAATACATCATGTCAAATGATAAGTCTAAGTCTAATACTTCTGTATTAAGCCCAGTATATGTATAGTCAAAACGCTTTTTTAACAGTCCGTTTCTATAAATGTTATCTAATCTACTTTGTTGCAGCTCAGGGTCTTCATTCAACTCTGCATAACTTCGAGGATCATGAATTCCTTCCGGAATAATATAATCTTGTACGTTGTATGTAATTTCTTTTTGATATTGTCTTGACCTTGGATCAAAATTTAAATACTTTACTTCTGTTTGGAATGAAAACCACTTCATTAGCTCTGCAAGGGAAGGGGCTTTGGCTTGTCCTTGATCTGGTTGATCTTTAGCAAATTGATTTTTACCAACTAATGGAATTTTTTTAAAGTTTTTTGTTTGAAGTAATGCAGCAGCAATGGCTGCTGTCATTGAAGTACCAGTATGAATAGTAAAGTTAATTGCACCGCCTGCTGCGGTCATACTAATATTTCTTGACTGTTCAAGTGATTCACCTATAACTGCATCAAATTCCCAAGTTTTCCACTCATCTGCTCCCCCAGTGGTTCCAAACTTATACTTTGTAGGATAAATTTTAGCTTGGCTTGTTGCTGTTTGTTTTGAAACTTCCTTATTAAGTTCTTCTTCAAATTTGGTTAAAAAATCACCAAAATTACTTGCGATTACCGGAATATCTGATTTTAAATGATAGTCGAGTCTGTTATATGCTTCATATCTTGATTCTATAAATGTAACTTGGTATGTTGTGGCACTGTCTTGATGTTTAGTTTTAAAATCAGTGATAACAGTCATATAGTAAAATGGGCCAATTGTTTTATCTTTTATAGAAGTCCCATCTGAATTCCATCCACGAAAGTTTAATTCAAGAAGGTAACATGCATCAAGATGATTTTCAATGCCTAGTTCTTTTGATGCAAGTATGAGTCTGTTATAAAATGTAAATCCCAGTGGTTCCAAAAATGTAATATCAAAACTGTTAGCTACTGCATTTCTATTTTCTTGTACAAATGCAAGTTGTGTTTGTTGTATAACATTTTCAATACTAATTTCATTTTCCACTCCAGATTCAGCAAGTGTTATGTATGTTTTATCCTCAATATTTTTTTCAAACTCGTCTGATTTTGCTGGGTGTACCATATGTACTGCCCAATTGTAAGTGTAACTGTCAAATTGGTTTAATATATTATCTTCATAATTGGAAGACGCATCATTAATGACTGCTCTTGACATTTCTCGAGCAGTTTGTGCATCATTTACTAATGTTGAAGGATCTGCGAGCGGCGGAAGAGTTGTTAGATTGCCAGGAGTGAAGACTTCACGTGGAATGATTGCCGTACCATCCCACCCAAGTAAGTTAGACTGTCTGTCAGCTCGCCATTGTGCAATCCCAAACGCACCTTTGCCACCTCCCGCTGAATTAAACGCCGCTGGATCTAAACTGCGTCCGCTCTCTGCCATTAAATTACCAACAATACCACTTGCTTGCTGTGGGGAATACCCAAGACCAGCAAAGTAATTATACGCATTTGATACATTAGGACTTATTGAAGTAAGTGTACCGTTTCGTGATGCAGTGAATACATCTTCAGCATTATTAATACGGGTGGTTAGCGCTGACCCGCCAGAACGTTCGAATTTGTTTTCAAATGCCGTAGCAGCTTGACTTACTGTCATGCTAGGATTATTTTGATATTCACTAGCAACATTGCCGCCATTACTGGTGCCCATTTCCCAATTAAGGAAACTAAGTTGTTGCTCGAAAGATGGTGCTTGGCTTGGTGGGGTCGTAGCCATTAGCTAACCCCAAACGCACTACTTTTAGGTGGTATTGAAATTACAGTACCAGCTACGAAATCATTAATTGGATCTTTAAGTATATCTCTATTGTAATGGACAAATACCCACCAATATCTACTGTTGCCATATAAGTCATATGCTAACAAATCTGGACGTCGGTTGTATTTGTTTCCAATTGTAATATTCTTTACATCTTTAGCCAAATTGTTAATAGTAAGTTTTGGACTATAAAGTTCCAAGTATTTTAAATTTTGTCCAGTTGATGAATAGTTACTTGTATTTGAATATTTTGCCATTAGATAAATCCTCCAGAATAGGACTGCCCGTTTATAAAGCTATGTTTGCTAAATTGGAGTTTTTGTTTTGCTGGATTTACAGTAACTAATAAGTCTAGTGCAATTGTTTGCAATGCTGGCAATGCTTGCCCATTAACTTCAATTAAGTCAGTGTCGCTCTGATATGGGATACTTACGTTTCCAACTACTACTGGGACGTTGTTAAATTGATTTGATCCAAAACTACTAAACCGCAATACTGGAGGAGGAGTGCCTGCAACGGGAGTTTGTCCTATGTCACCTAACCCATAGAACATTTTTGTTACACTACGTAAGAAGTGTATTACTCCTTGGGTGTATAAATGTTCTTCCTCTGTAACATTACTAAATTGCGCTGTAATTTGTATTGTAGGACTTGGGGTTCCTGCATATGCATATGTTGTATAATTTGTATGTGTTAAATTATATGGTGTGTAACTAACACTTTGGTTATACACAATATCTGGTTGATTTGCAAAAACAATACCTCTAGTTGCCTGCAATGCTGCTGCAGGACCCGCAAAATACAAATCACTTAGTGATATTAGCCTTGTTCTACTCTGGTCACTGATTGCCATTTAATTTATCCTTAATAAATTCATACACTTCAGGATTAAATGCTCCAAAAAAGTCTTTAAACGCTTCTTGTCGTTTTGTTTCTTCAATACCATCCATACGCATAATGTTTCTAAATGTAGTTGCGCTGCGACCATCGTCTTTAACTGGTACTGTATAAATGTAACCAGCTTCATCACTAGTAGCGAGTTCCTCACCGTCTTTGTATATTCTCAAGTAGCCGCCTGTTTTTAAACGTCCAGCATCCTTTTCACTGAATACCAATAGTACTGCAGTGTTTTTTGGATCTTTACCAGTTAAACTTACATCAGGCTGGTAAGGGCTAGTACGTAAAATTTTGTCTGAAGTTATATTAAACATCTTCTGCATAATACCAATTTTCTCATCATAGCTAAAAGGATCCTTTTCAGGTGTCGCATTCTTGGCAATCGTGGTGGCGATAAATACATTTGAAGATCCAAACTTACGAACAAGGTCCATATAAACTTGATAGTGCCCGCTATGCATTGGCTGAAATCTCCCGCCATAAAACACTGCAATATCAGTTGCTACTGCTTCAGTAAGTTGTGAGTATCTCATGTCATTCTCCTATCTAGTATTTATTAGATCTAATAAGTGCTCATATAATCTAAGGACTTGACAACAGCATCTTTTTATGCTAGTATAAAGGCAATAAGGAAACCCAATGAGAAAACAAAACTATCTTAATAACAAGGATATGCTTAAAGAAATCCACAAAAGTAAATTGACATATTGTCATCTAATAGATGATGAGTATGGTCGCTTTGATATTATTGTAGAAGAATACGATGATATTTTTAAGCCTGAGGTTATTCAACAAGCTCGTGAAAATCGTGCATCACAATTAAGTTCACAAGGATATGAAGATTCATATGATAAGTGGCAAGAATCTGGTAAGAGAGTAAAGGATAAACCAAAACAAGCCGAAACTCGAGTTAATCCAGATGATATCAATCCAGACGACATTATTTTTAGATTAATGACGTTTGACCATGTACCAGAAGATGGAAAACGAAAAACAAATCCAAAAATAGAAGCAGACCATTATACAAAAGTAAATTTCCCACCGTTTAAGCATTATGCAAAGCATGATGGAGAAATGTGTGAAGTAGTAAGAAGTCATTGGGAAGGCGGAATTGATAATGGAAAATTCAGCACAACACACGGACACACTAATAATGAATTAGCTAAAATGTATATTAAACTTTGTGAAAGATATAGTATGCGCAGCAATTGGCGTGGGTATACATATGTAGACGAAATGCGTAGCCATGCACTAATGCAACTATCACAAATTGGATTAAAGTTTAACGAAGCAAAAAGCCAGAATCCGTTTGCTTATTATACTGCAGTTGTTACTAACAGCTTCACAAGAGTATTAAACTTAGAAAAACGTAACCAAAACATCAGAGATGATTTACTGCAAGAACATGGATTTAATCCTAGTTTTAGTAGACAACTTGATCACGAAGCTTCTGAAAAAGCAAAGTACGATGAACAAATAGAAAAAGAACGCAAAGAGGCAACTGGAGCAAACTTCTAGTTGACAACTTAAAGTTGGCGTAGTACAGTAATAGTATATAATATCCAATGGAAAGTAGTCTATGACATTTTTTAATCGAGCAGCATGTTTTACAGACATACACTTTGGCAACAAAAACAACAGCAAGCAACACAACACTGACTGTGATGAATTTGTTGATTGGTTTGTTGCTAATAGTGCTGATTGTGAAACTTGCATATTCCTCGGAGACTGGCATCACCACAGGGCTGGTGTTAATGTAAGTACACTGAATTATAGTGTACAAAATTTACGCAAACTTAGTAAAAACTTTGAAAAAGTATATATGATTATGGGTAACCATGATTTGTATTATCGTGAAAAGCGTGAGCTAAACAGCCTACCATATGCTGATCTATTCCATAATATTATTATGGTAGAAGACATCCTACAAACAGATGACGTAGCAATGATTCCTTGGTTAGTTGGAGAAGAGTGGAGACAAATTAACAAAATTAACGCTCGTTATATGTTTGGACACTTTGAACTACCTTACTTTAAAATGAATGCAATGGTCGAAATGCCTGACCATGGTGGACTAAACACAGCGCATTTGTCTGCCCCTGAATATGTGTTTAGTGGTCACTTCCACAAGCGTCAGCAAAAAGGTAATATTCATTACCTTGGGTCTCCTTTCCCGCATAACTATGCTGACGCTTGGGATGATGACCGTGGTATGATGAAATTGACCTGGGGCGGTAAGCCTGAATATACAGATTTTGCTGGACCAAGGTATCGCACAACACCGCTTAGTAGACTTATTGATGATGCAGACAAAATACTTAATAACAAAACTTATTGTCGTGCGGTGCTGGATGTAAACATCACATACGAAGAAGCTAATTTTATTAAAGAAACATTTGCAGCCCAGTATCAACTTCGAGACATTACGTTAATGCCTAGTAAGAAAGAAGAGCATGCACAAGATTGGAGACAGGTTGACGATTTAGAGGTTGAAAATGTAGACCAAATCGTGTATAATAGTTTAAACGCTGTAGACAGTGAAATGATTGACAAGAAAT
>TARA_R110000868_G_scaffold348974_2_pt1 | contig 24712 bp, 37 predicted proteins | sample TARA_R110000868 | Tara Oceans TARA_R110000868 (sample SAMEA4397489) | marine metagenome | biome: Polar Biome; feature: [SRF] surface water layer (ENVO:00010504); material: water (ENVO:00002006), including particulate matter (ENVO:01000060) such as... | depth 5 m | reverse complement strand
CCGCCCTGACATGGCCCGCGCCTTTGACGTGTACGGCTTCAACCTGTGTCGCATCGCCCGCATGACGGGCCGCACGGTCCCTGACGTTAAATCAATCTTGGGGGGGGCCCAATGAACGAGCAAGACGCCCGCGCCCGCATGGTGGCTGACATCACGGCCAGCTTTTCGGAGGACATGCCGTTGCCGAAGCTGATGCAGCTACACAAGGCACGCGGCTTCGACCCAATCCGCATCGACGGCGAACACCCGACGCACCCCGTAGGCGCAGAGTTCCGCCGCGATTGGGAGGCTGGTGTCTACGTTGGCGAGATGGGCCGCAAGTACGGCGTGACGGATCGCACGATTTGCACATGGGCCGAGAAAGTCGGATACCAAAGCCGCCCACGCGGTTCCAACCCCCGCATCAAGGTTACGCCGGAGTTTCGCGCCGTATGGCTGCGTGGCGTGCCCACAAAGAAGATCGCCGCATCGCTTGGCGTGGCGCAGTCAACCGTTCTTCGCACAGCGCGGATCGCAGGATTGCCCCGCCGTCGCCCAGGAACCCCGCATGATATGTTTCAAGGAGCCGCAGAATGACTGAACACACCGACATTTTAGGCCGTCCCCCCGTGATGCGCTTTATTCCCAAGCAACCGCAGATCGACGCGGTATCCGACGACTGGCGCGGCGAACACATTATGCGGAATATCCCCCGCAGCGCAGCCAGCACGGTGAACGTGGCAACCGCGAAGAAAAGCACCAAGCGCCGTGTGAGCAAGCCCGCCAAGCCTGTCCGTCATTGCGCCGTAGGAACGTGCAGCAAAGCGCTAGACGCCAAGAACAAGATGGGCGTCTGCCAATCACATGCGCACAACGAGCTTTGCCAATGCGCTCCATGCGTCAACCGTCGCGGCCATATGACCACATCCACCCGCCTAGCGATGGCGATTGCAGAAGCGGAGGGCGGGGTATGAGCGAGGTAGATATCACACCGAAAGCGGTTGAGCGGCTGGCAGTAAGGCTGCGCCAGAACCACAAAGAGCCGGTCGAAGATCTGCGCGAAAACGACGAGTTCGCCGCTGCTGCCACGCTTCGCGCCTTAGCTTCCAGAGTTATGGTCTTGGAAGGTTGGCTCGAAATAGCAGGTGAAGACGTTGCAATGGCCCAGATTAGGGCTAGGGAAGCCGCGCTGCGTGAGGCGGCGGAGGCTATTTCACAAACAGAGTACAAGATCGCTGCGCCCGCCATCCTGGCATTGATCAAGGTAAAGCCATGACCCCCGAACAAGCCCAAGAGATAACCGCCTGCACCCGTCTCATAGCAGTAGGCTACACGGCACAGGCACTCCGAGACCTTGGATACGCAGAGGCCGCTATCAGGGCGGCGATGGAGGCGAACACATGACGCTGGAAGCCCGCAACGCCACCCAAGCCGAGACAATCGACCGCATCCGCCTAGAGCGCGGCGACATGCGCGACCAGATCGAACGCCTCACAAGCAGGGTGCAGACACTCCAAGGCATGGTGGACTGGCAGCGCAACCGCATAGCCGAGCTAGAGGCGCAGACAACACCGCAGGCAATCGCAGAGAGGCTATTCAATGAGCAAACATAAGAAGATCAGCAAGCGCAAAGCGGCCAAGGTGTCAGTCGCCCCCATGCCAGACCATTGGGATATGGGGGCCAAGGGGCCAGCCAACCGCATCGGCCTCGTGCAAGAGCCTGTCACATGGACCAACGACAAGGGCGAACAGGTGAACCCCAACAACGTGAAGCGGATGCGCCGCGTCGATATGCTTCAGAAGTACCACAAGGACGGCGTAGTCACGAAGCGACAGTTGGCCGCCGGGGCCGTACTGCGTGACGCGTGGTCTAAGACAGAGATGGGGCAGGGCACCGACTACAGCGACCCCAAGGTAGACAGCAGCCCGAAGCCGGACCAGGCCATAGACATCCGCATCGACCGCATGAGCCACTATATCAGCATCACCCGCCTGATCCCCGCCGAGGACAAGGGCATCCTGGACGCTGTGGCCTGTGAGGGGCGTGCTGTGGCGCACCTTCCGCAGTACCGCTGGCGCAACGTGGTGAAGGGCAAGGCGCATCTGTCCGAGGCGCTGGAACGGCTGGCAGATCGGCTGGAGCGCAGGGCGCGTGCATCATAGCCGGAAACACAATATGATGTGGTTTAGGTGTTGTGTCACCGCTTAAAAGGTGGTATGTGTTTTATCGCAAGAGGTAGCAGGGATGCTGCCTTTTTCGATTCAGGGGACCACAAGGGGCGTGGGTGGTCTGGCCTCGTCAAGCTAGGTGGCTGCACTAGGGGCAGCGTACGGCGCGGCGGTTAAAGGCGCGGAGGAACGGCCCCAACTTATTCTAAGCCGCTTTGATGTGGTGTCGTTAGGTCGGGAAGCCCGACTGAACCTTGCAAGTTAGCGGCACCTCATGAGAACGGAAATCGGGCTGATTTGGTGCTGGTAACACCGCCTCAGCCCTGACCACATAAACCGTTGGAGGGTTTAACATGGCTAAGGCTTTGCCTATTGGTGAAGATGTTTGTTGTCTAGTGGACTACAATGAGCGCGGCGAATTATTTTGGGAGCCGCGCGGGATACCTTCTTTTGACGCAAAATACGCGGGTGCAAGGGTTGCTTTGACGTTGACAGAGAAAGGCTATCATCGGGTGCTTGTCCTGCGCAGGCCCTTGATGGTCCACCGTTTGTTGTGGAGGTTGCATTACGGGAGCGACGCTAGGTTCGTGGACCACATAAACGGCATCCGAACTGATAACCGGATTGTAAACCTTCGAGACTCATCTCACGCTGAAAATCAGCGCAATATGATGCCCCGCGGTGGTGCCAGTAGGTTTAAGGGCGTCTATGTCTCTCGTGGAGGCCGGTGGGGGAGCCGGATCAAGCGCAACAAAAAAACAGTTCACCTAGGTACGCACGACACCGAGGTACAGGCCGCAATGGCCTATGACAGAGCGGCAGTTCAAATGCACGGAGAGTTTGCAAGGACTAACCAGCAGTTGGGCCTTTACTAGCCCACGCTCAACCTGTCCGCCACTGCTGCACCTGATCGCGGCATGGCATCTACCCAACCGATCAGGCACAGGCGCTGACCCCGTACAGGCAGCGCGACGCTATTCCCCCGCGTGATCCGAGACGCAAAGGGGATGTGTAGCAATCTCGGGTGACGCAGGGAAAGACCTGTACCGCAGGCGGTGCACTGAAAAGAGCCTGTGAGACCTAGCGCAAGTCTAAAAACTGCACTCAATTTTCTCAGCACATGAGACACAACGCGGCGGCGATACGCACCAACGGGCTTTTGTGGCGTGTCGTAAGGCTCAAAAACGGATAACGGGTTTAGTCGCCCGCCCAACGGCACCCTTCATAAGCGCGTAATTGTTCGATATGTGAAATTATTTCGCTGATATGTCTCGCTGAGCGCGGGTCTATCCCTGATGCGCGTAAGATAAGTGCAATAAATTAACGATTTAGCCCAAAGGGGTCTGAAATGAGCGACACCCTAACGGCGAACCAAGAGGCATTTGCGCTTTGCTATGTCGAAACGGGTAACGCGGCAAAGGCTTACCGGCAAGCATATGATAAGCCCGAAGATGCCCGCGACAATTGGATTTATGTCGAAGCATCCCAGATGTTGGATCATCCTAAGGTTTCCCTAAGGATCAAGGAACTGCAATCGCAGGCCGCAAAGCTTTCGTTGTTCAACATAAAATCGGCGTTTGATGAGTATGAGGAAGCGCGGCAGCTTGCCAAAGAGGTGAAGAACCCGAGCGCAGCAGTTGCCGCCATCTCGGGCAAGGTCAAGCTATTTGGACTAGACCAGCCGACCAAGTTTTCACACACCAGCCCTGACGGGACAATGACGCCACAAACAATCGTCAACCTTTCCAACCTGTCGGATAAGGAGCTTAAACAGCTTGAACGCCTTACCGACAAAGCAGGACATTCAAAGGGAGTGGGCGAGGCGTAAAACCCTTGCATTCGCCAAGCACTTCTTTCCGGCCCGTGAGGGTATGGAGTTTATCGAAGGCCCGCACCACGCGGTTATCGGTGACGTGCTGGACGATGTGCTGGCAGGCAAGCGGCACCGGGTGATTATCACCTTGCCGCCGGGGTACACCAAGACCGAAGCGGCGGTAGTTAACTTTATCGCCCGTGGGTTCGCACTCAATCCGGCAAGTCGATTCATCCATGCCACGTTCTCGGACGATCTGGCACGCGAAAACAGCGACAAGATTAAGGGGCTGATTGAGTTACCCGAGTTTGCGCAAATGCAGACGGTCACAATCAAGACGGACAGCAGCGCAAAGGACCGATGGAAGACGGACCAAGGGGGCGGGATGCTTGCCAAGGCGGCAGGTGGTCCAATTACTGGCTTTCGGGCTGGGGATATGGACAAGAGCCGCTTTAGTGGCGCTCTGGTGGTCGATGATCCTCTAAAGCCTGACGATGCGTTTAGCCCGACAAAGCGGGCGGCGGTCAACAAGAGAGCGACAAACACCTTTCGCAGCCGTCTCGCACATGAGCGGGTGCCTATCGTTGTGATTATGCAGCGCCTGCACAGCGATGATTTTGTCGGGCACCTGCTAACGGGTGGTACCGGCGAGATTTGGGACCATCTGGATTTGCCTGTGCTGATAGACAGCAAGGCCGAGTATCCGAAGGAATGGACGCACGGCAAGCCAGTTGAGCATAAGCTGCCTGACGGGCCGCTCTGGCCTGAAAAGCAGAACGCGGATGAAATCGAGGTAATCAGGGCGGACGCCTACACCTTCGCCAGCCAATACATGCAGCGCCCCGTGTCTATAGAGGGTGCGTTGTTCGATATGAGCGGGGTTCGCTGGTACACCGACCTGCCGGAGATCGACTATTACCGCATGTACGCGGACACGGCTCAGAAGACGGGTGAGCGGAACGATTACTCAGTCATAGAGCTATGGGCCAAGTTCAAGGGCGGCGGTGCGGGCCTAGTGGATATGGTTCGTGGCAAGTGGGAAGCGCCTGAACTTGAAACCACAGCGCTATCATTCTGGGCAAAGCACAAAGGCAAGAACGTTCGCGGCCTCTGGGTTGAGGACAAGGTGTCGGGCACTGGCCTGATCCAGACTTTGCAGCGCAAGGGCATCCCGGTTCAGGGTATCCAGCGCAACACAAAAGACAAGTACACGCGCGGGCTAGACGCCGCCCCATGGATTGCCACGGGGCAGGTTTGGTTGCCCAAAGACGCGGCGTTTACGGAATCGCTGCGATACGAAATGCAGACGTTTGACGGTTTGGGGACAGGGTTTGACGACCAAATCGACCCGATGATGGACGCGATTGCGGACATGCTAGGCGGTTATTCAAACACATGGGAAGGGATTCTATAATGCAAGTACCCTTCATTGACGGGTTGCGAAACTACGTGGCAAACCTCGCCACAGGGCGCGACAAGGCCAGCCACTCCACCTATACGAACCACACGATTGACGACGCGCAGCTTGTGGCGATGTACCGGACAAGCGCGATTGCCAAGAAGATCGTTGATCTGCCCGCCGAGGACAGCCTGCGCGAGTGGCGCGAATGGCAGGCCAGCGCGGCGCAAATCAGTGCGTTGGAAGCCGAGGAAAAACGCCTTGGCCTTCAAGCTAACCTTATCCGAGCGGCAAAGCGCGGGCGTCTCTTCGGAGGCGCTGCGTTGTTTATTGGAACTGGCGATACGGACCTGATGAAACCCCTCAATCCAGAACGGATTGGCAGTGGCGGGCTGAAATATATCTCAGTGCTGAACCGGGCAGACCTAACATCGTCGGCGCTTGAGCGTGACCCTCGCCTGACAGGATACGGAAAACCCAAGTTCTACACGATGAACACAGATGGCGGTCAGGTGACTATTCATCCCTCGCGTCTGGTTCTCCTGCAGGGCGACGAATTGCCTGACGACCGTTTTGCGGGTCCAAGCCTGGGCTGGAGCGATCCAGTTCTAACGTCCTGCCTCACCGCAGTTCGCGATAATGACGCATCGCTGGCAAACGTAGCAAGCCTGATGTTTGAGGCTAAGATTAACGTCATCGGCGTGAAGGGCCTGACCGAAGGGCTGCGCAGCGGCGGCGGCGAATTTGAACGGCAGATACTCGCACGCCAAAGCTTGAACGCTACAGCCAAGGGGATCAACGGCGATCTTCTGATGGATACCGATGACACGTTCACCACACGGTCAGCCAGCTTTGCCACTCTGCCGGATATCATGGACCGTTTCATGCAAGCCTGCAGCGCAGCGGCGTCAATCCCCATGACTTTGCTGTTTGGCATGTCACCCGGCGGGCTTAACGCCTCAGGGGATGCGGACACGCGCGGTTACTATGACCGCATCAAGGTTATGCAGGCGCTTGAATTGCAGCCGTCTATGCAGATCCTAGACGAGTGCCTGATCCGCTCTGCTCTGGGTTCACGCCCTGACGATGTTTTCTACAACTGGCGTCCGCTATGGATGCCAACCACCAAGGAACGCGCCGAAACGGGCAAGCTTATTGCCGACACGTTCAAGATCGTCTCCGAAATGGACCTGTTGCCGCCTGAGGCCGTCGCTAACGCTGTGGTCAATGGGCTGACCGAAAGCGGGCTGGCTCCCGGCTTGGAAGGCGATGTTACGGAGTTTTTCGAGGGTAATGGGAGAGACACGCCAGATGATGTGATCGAAGGCACGGTTGCGGACGCCACACCACAGACGCTCTACGTCTACCGTAAGCTACTGAACGGCGCTGATGTGATCCGCTGGGCCAAGTCGCAAGGATTTAAGACCACCCTGCCAGCCTCGGATATGCACGTAACAATCGCATTTAGCCGCGCCCCTGTCGATTGGATGGAATGCGGGACAAGCTATCAGTCAAAACTTGAGGTTTCTGCGGGCGGGCCGCGTCTGATTGAGCAATTCGGTGATGCGCTGGTTCTACTGTTCACTGACGGTGATCTGAAGTGGCGTCATGAAGAAATCAAGGGCGCGGGCGCAACATGGGATCACCCCGAATACCAGCCACACGTCACGATTAGCTATGACCCAGACGCGCCAGATATCGCGGATATTGAGCCATACACGGGGCCGCTGATTTTCGGGCCTGAGATTTTCCAGACCGTCAAGGATAACTGGAAAGAAGGGATCGAAGAAACATGACCGAAATGAAATTCACAGACGCGGCCACGTTGCAAGGCACCCGTAAAACAGCGGACGGCTATCTCGTGACTGAGGCGTTCGCTGTGCGGACTGGCATCCAGTATTACGCGGGGGCCGAAGTCGGCCTTATGGATCGCTCAGTGGTGCGCGTCTGGCGTCCTGAGGACGAAGTGCGCAAGCCCGCCAGCCTAGCCACCTTCAGCCATGCACCAGTCACCATGGGTCACCCCTCCGATGGCGTGACGACCGACAACTGGGCGCATCTGGCAAAGGGCGAGGTCAGCACCGAAGCAACATGGGACGGCAACAAGATCAAGCTGCCCCTGATCGTAAAGGACGCCTTGGCAATCGCTGCCATCGAAGGCGGCACCCGCGAATTGAGCGCAGGATACACATGCGAACTGGAATTTGCTGACGGGTTTACCCCCGAAGGTGAAGCGTATGACGCCATCCAGCGCAATATCAAGATCAACCACCTCGCCATTGTGCCTCAGGGCAGGGCAGGGGCTGAATGCCGCATCGGAGACGGTGCGCAAGCGACTTGGGGCGCTTCCCCATGCAACTACCGAAAGGACGCGATCATGGCAAATGACGCCAACACGCGCACGGTTCTGATTGACGGCCTTTCCGTTGTCACAACCGACGCAGGTGCGCAGGCACTCGAAAAGCTTCAAGGCACCATTGAAGCCAAAGATAAGGCCATCAGTGACGCCGCAGAAACCCACGCCACGGCCATCACGGCTAAGGACGAGGAAATTGGCACCCTGAAAGCTGACAAGAAAAAGCTTGAAGACGCCGCAATCACGCCTGAAAAAATGACCAAGCTGATTGCCGATCGCGTGGCGCTGGAGGCGACTGTTAAAGCCGTTTCCGACGCGATCAAGGTTGATGGCCTGTCCGATGCCGACCTACGCAAGGCAGCTGTCGCTGCCAAGCTGGGTGACGACATGGTAGCCGACGCCTCAGACGCTGAAATCAGTGGCATGTTCAAGGCAATCGCCAAGGACGCGGCCAAGCCTGTGGATACCTTCGCGGATGGCGTGAAGGACAAGTCGGTCAAAGTGCCGTCATTGGACGCCGCATATGCCGAACGCAACGCGGGCCTGTCTGATGCGTGGAAATCCCCTGTAAAGAAGGAGGCATAAACTATGCCCATTTTTGACAATCAAGGCTCCTATGACACCGAAATGGCCGTTGGCTATGCGGGCATGGAAGCGGATACCTCCGGCCCGCGCGATGTAGCGTCCCGGATTATTGAAACCGCAGCCGTTGCCTTTGGTCTTGCCGTAGGTCGCGGCACTGCTGATGGCTCTGCAAAGCTTAGCGGCGGCGGCTTCGAGGGTATCACCATTGAAGACAAGACCCGCACGGCTGATCAGTATGCCGTCGGCGAGGTTGCTGCGGTAAAGCGCAAGGGTTCTGTCTGGGTCGTCGCTGACGGCGCTGTGATCCCTGCAGGAACGGTGACCTACACCGAAGCCACTGGCGCTATCGGTGTGAAAGCCGTTGCAACGGGCATTGTCGCAATTCCAAACGCAAAGTTCGAGACCACCGCCGCTGATGGCGCTCTCGTTCGCGTATATCTGGGCTAAGGAGGCCTTTAGAGCATGAATATGCAAGTTAACGTGCGGGATGCCGCACAAGCTGCTCTTGGCTTCGCGGTCTCGCAGCAATCACATATCGAAACGGGCGTTCTGAAGCGCAAGTATCCTGCAATCCGCTATGCTGAACTGGTGCCGGTGGATACATCCGCCAACCCGTTCGCCGCATCTGTCACGCACTTCTCGCAGGACAGCGTAGGCAAGGCCAAGTTCATCAACGGCAAGTCCGACGATGTGCCCCTGGTCAACCTTCTGCGCGAGAAATTCGAGCAGGGCGTCAATCTGGCGGGTATCGGCTACCAGTTTTCCGTCGAGGAAATCGGGCAGGCGCAGATGTTGGGCCAAAACCTTTCGTCTGATGGTGCCGAGGCGGCTAACCTCGCCTTTAACCAGCTGGTTGATGAGGTTGCGTTCGTGGGCAACGCCGATCTTGGTGTGCAAGGTCTGCTAAACACCACTGGCATTACCACATCGGCGGCTGCAAAGACCTTCGCTCTGTCAACCCCGCAGGAAATCCTCGCAGAGATCAACAGCACCCTTACGGGCATTATGACCGCCACGAACGGCGTCGAAATGGCCGATACGCTGTTGATGCCGCTGACACAGTACGGCGATATTGCAACTCGCCAAATTGCGCCTGAAAGCACAATGACGGTTCTGCAATTCATCCAGGCATCCAACGTCTACACGGCAATGACGGGCCAGCCCCTGACTATCGTGGCGACACACCGCCTGACCAACAAGCTGGTCGCGTACAAGCGCGATCCGTCCGTTGTGAAGATGCACATGCCGATGCCTTTGCAGTTCTTGGCACCGCAGATGAATAAACTGCAAATCCTTGTCCCCGGCATGTTCCGCTTTGCCCCGGTCAACATTCGCACCCCTGCGGCGATCCGTTACAAAACCGGATTGTAATCATGGCTAAGTTTGATGCGGCAGGCACCCGCCTGATCCTTCCAGACGGCAGCGAGATCGCGCCGGATGCGAAGGGCGTCGATCTAAGCGCCGATACGTTGAAGAACGAGGGTGTTCAGTCATGGATTGAAGATGGCCAACTGGTCGAAGTCGAGGCGAAAGCCAAGGCGTCCGGCAAGTCCGGCAAATAGCTAACCCCACGGGCTGTAATGGCCCGTGGCTTCCACAAGGGGCGTGCAAATGATCTACGGCAATATCATCGACTGGCGCTCCTACGCATTGGCGCGGGGGGATAACGCTCCCACAGCGGCAAGCGACCCCGACGCCACAGCATCACTGCAGCGGGCAAGCGATTATATCCGCACGCGGTACGTGATCCGGCTGGGCCTCGCAGACGACGATGCCAACGTAATTGAGGCGACATACATTGCCGCCGGGTACGATCTGGCGACACCTAATTTCTGGGCAACAACATTCACGCCCGCTCAAGCCAAGGTGCTGACAAAGGTTGACGCGATCCAATGGACCGTGATCGACGGTGGCGCGAGTGGAATGGATGCCCAACTCCCCACATCGCCAGCGATTGACGCGTTGTTTCTCGGCAAACGCGCATACGGCTTCGGCGGGTTTGTGGTATGAGCAACGGCACCGACATTGCCGCCGAAGTGCTGGCAGGGATGGCAGAGGCAGGCGAGGCAACCGGTAACGGGCGGATGTACTGCACCCTGCGGCGCGTGACCGGCGGATCGTCCGACCCGTGGGGCGAGATTGAAGGCGACACGGCCTATCATGAGGTGACGGCGGTTCAGACGCAAAAGCAGATCCGCGACGACACCGGCACGCTGGTTGGCGTGACTAAAACTATGCTGATGATTGACGCGACGGGCGTTGTTCCGTTGAAAAGCGACCACATTGCCACTAACTTGCGTAAGGCAGACGTGGCCAGCGATACACGCTTTCACGAGATTGCGGACGTTGAAACGGTTGCGCCTGCGGGCGTGGCTCTGATGTATAAGGTTTGGCTGAATGACTGACCGAAAACTGACCCCCGACGAATTGGCCGCTGCGGTGCGCGACCTGATTGCGCAGAATGGCGATTGCCTCACAAGCCTGTCATTCGACACCCGCGACGGGGGGCACGATTACGAGCCGATTACACACCACAGCGTTCAAGACCCTGTGCCCACAGCGCACTTTGTCAGTTAACCCGCCCTCTGCGCTCGAAATAGCCGCTCTAAGCGCCATCCTGCCCCGTTGGTGGGCTGAGTGCCAGAGCAACCCCACAGACGCCCTGCTGGCCTTTACAGAGCCGAGAGACTGGGATCGTGACGCGGGGCTGATCCTCTGGGCGTATTGGCTGGGGCAGATGAGCGAACGGGGCTAACCCGTAACCTCTCACAATTAGACGAACCGGCCCTGCATTATGCGGGGTCATTTGCGTTGGAGCGACAATGGCCGGAAAGTCACTACAAACGCGCAAGATTGAAGCCCTGCTACAGCGCCAATCGGTTGCCGTGCGCAAAGCCTTTCTTGAGGCAATGCAAAAGGCCACGAACGCTGTAGACCGCGCTGCGCTTATCCGGCTTCTTGAGCAAGGCGACGTTGAACGGGCGGTTCAGTTGTTCCGCATTGAACGCGGCACGATGTTTCCGCTGTCCGAGGCTATCCGCGATGCCTTCATTGGCGGCGGGATGGCCGTAGCTGACGAACTGCCCAAGGGCTTGTCAGGCGTGTTTGGCTTCGACGGGCGGCACGATAGGGCGGTCGCTTTGGCAGAGCGGCAGGCGGCTGAACTGGTGACGTATATCAGCGACGACGCAATCCTAAACGCCCGCAAGGTTATCGTTGACGGGCTGGACACAAACCGCAGCCTGAACAGCGTTGCCCGCGATCTGGTGGGGCGCAAGGTAGGGCGGCAGCGGGTAGGTGGCGTGATTGGATTGACCGAGCCTCAGACGGACCGCATGATTAACCTGCGCTCTATGCTGGGCGACCCTGACCGGATTGGCGAGTATTTCAACGGCAACAAGCCGCGCTATAAAGAGTCAGACCGCCGCTTTGATAGGGTGGTGCGTAAGGCGATCAAAGATGGCAAGGCGCTTTCCCCTGCTGACGTTGACCGTGTGACGGACGCCTACAAGAGCAAGGCCAGCGGCAACCGGGCGAAAGGCGTTGCGCTGGATCAAGCCAACTCTGCAATCGCGCAAGGCCGATCCGAGGCATACCGCCAATTGCTTGACCGCGACGAAGTGGAAAGCATCACGAAGCGCTGGCAGAAAAGCCCGCGCCGCAACGACCGCGAAGATCATAAAGCGATGGATGGGACGACTATCCAGCTAGATGAGAAATTCCAGTTTGCGGACGTTGCAATGGATGGGCCGCACGACCCCGCCGGAGGGCCAGCGCACAATATGTTTTGTGGCTGTGTGGCGATCTACCGCGTGAAATATGCGAGGGACTAATCATGGCTGGCAAATCTTTCAGCGCCCAATTGGCCGACTTCGAACAAATGACGCTCAAGAATATGCGCTATGTCGCGGCGGAATCCATCCAAGACGTTATGGAAGCCGCTATGACACCCCAGAAAGGCATTGGGCAGGGCGCTACAGGCTTTGAAGTGGGCAAGATACCCGTTGACACCTCGGAACTGATTAACAGCCTCACAAGCGACGGTGTGAAGGGCGCAGACAGCTACACGGTTTCCATCGCGGGCTATGAGGTGGGCGACAAATTGGAGTTTGCGTGGACCGCGCCGCACGCATTGGCCGTTGAACTCGGAACCAGCCACATGGCGGGGCGTCACTTTGTCGGTGCCAATGCCCGCAAGTTCCCCGCGTTTGTCCAGCAACGCGCTAAGGAGGTCAGCAAATGATCACCGAAAACGACATTGCCGAAGCGCTAGGCCGTCAGCTTCAATCGCTGGCGGATATCCCGACGATCTATTGGGAAAACCAAGACGTGCCGGAAACGCAGGCGCGGCCCTATGTGGTGGTGCAGATGGTGCCAGGACAATCCCCTGCGCGTATCTCAGGCGGCAGGGTGCAGGCGGGCTTTATGCAGGTGACGCACGTTTCTGAGGTGGATCGCTACGCCACCAGCGCAAACCGTGTCGCGGATAATATCGCGGCGCTGTACCCGTATGAACTGACGCTACCTTGCGGCGGCGGCAAGCTTACAATCACAAGAGATACCGTACCCGGCCCCGGCTTTAGGGACGGCAGCGACTGGCGCAAGATCGTGCAAGTCGATTACGTGGCTATCTAAGGAACCCCGACATGACCAAGACGAAAGCAACCGCCCCGGCGGGCAAAACGGCTGCGCCCAAGGCATCGCCAATCACAGGCGGACGCATTGCCCCGAAGGTGAAGGGCAACCTGACCGTGCCAACGCTGGTTTTCAAAGGTGACGCGCCAAAGGTTGGCAGCAAGATCACCGCCAAGATGAAAAACGGCAGCAAATACACCGGCACCGTGTCCGATGTGACCGAAGCCGACGGCGAGATCATCGCAGAGTTTAGCGGCGGGCTTACCCCGTCCTGAAATAGCGGCCTTCCCTGCGGGTCGCTCCCTTTTTTGGGTGTTGCAGGGGTCTAATCCCAAAACTGAAAAGGAGCCTAGCTATGGGCCTTCAATCATCCGTTGGCATCAAGGTTGGCGTATCTGCATCGCTGCCCGCCACACACGACGACACAGGCTTTGCAGCCCTGACATTCATCAACTGCGGCAAGCTGAACGTCGCACCGGCCATGACCGGCACAAAGGACGTTGCGACGTTTGACGACCTGTCCACAGGCGAAGAATGGAAGCTGGTAGACATCCTGCGGGCTGGCAACGGCGACATGTCCTACGGTTACGACGCTGAGGACACCGGGCAAGCCGCGCTGGAAACTGCGGCGGAATCCGCGACCGACGACGGCTCAAAGGTCGCGCTGGAATTCACGCTGAACAACGGCACGAAGTACTACCGTCTGGCAATCATCACGTCATACACGCCGGAAGGCTCCGTGGGTAACGTGCTGATGGCAACTGTCGGCACCGAGTTCTACCGCAAGCACATCAAGGTAGCAGCGTAATCCGCTAACGCGGGTAGGGGCGTGGCGGGCTTGGTCCTGCCTGCTGCGCCCTATTGGACCAAGGGCCAAAGGATATACACATGACTGATTTTGCTAAGCTGACCGGCCAACCTGCGGCCATTGACGAAAGCCTGGAGGCGTTTGAGTTCAAGCCCGAAGGGTTCCAGAACGGCGCGGGCAAGCCGCTGGCGCTGACGATGCACCCCGGCGGCGGAACGCGGTTCAAGCGCTCTGTGCGTAAGATGCACGTCAAGGCTGTTCGTTCTCAGGCTGACAGCGACCAGTCGGAAGAACTGACAGAAGCGGATCTGGAAGCCGAACTTGACGAGCAAGACGGACGATCTGCCGAATTGCTGGCACGCCTCTGCGATGGCTGGAACATGACAGACGGCAAAGAGCCGATTGAGTTCAACCTTGCCAACGCAACGGCGCTGTTTACGCAGGTCGAGCCGCTGCGCCTTGCAGTCGATAAGGAAATCACTGCGCGGGGAAAGAAACCGAAGGCGAAAAAGACCGCCTGATCCTATGGTCGCGTCAACTGGCATGGCTCCAATGCTCCGACACCGATAAAGGGCCGGATCGCTGGGGCCAGCTGGAACGCGGCCTGCACATACTACCCGACGCGGGCTATCTCTACGACGCCCGCGAATACCTAAACCGCTTCGTGCTGTACTGTTCCAACGGCATGGGCATCGCGCCGATCACCGCAACGGACCTTCGCAGCAATCTTGAGGTCACAGGCGGCGCTATAAGCCCGTATGAAGCCGACGCCGCGCTTTTGGCATCACTGGCCTACGTGAGCGAACACCACCGCTCCAGCGGCAAAAGCACAGACGCCCCGTTTGACTGGCCGAAGTCGCAGCGTGATCTTGAGATATTCAACGAGGCGCAGGCAAAGGCCATGAAGGCGATGATGGGGGATTAGCGGTTACTTCTTAGGGGGCATGTCGTCGGGGTGAATGCCAAGGGGCGGTATATTGTCCCTAAGAATTTCACGAATGCGATCTTCAAAGTCTGAAACTAGCGCGGCGCGCGGAACCCTTGACGTGAGTAGGTCAACTACAGCCGCAGTGGCGCGATCAAGCGAGTCCGACGGCGGATATTTTTCTTCGAGCGTCGCAACAATCTCGGCGTTCATTGACCGGCTGTTTTGCGTCGCCGCAGCCTGCACCCGATCTTTGAGTGCGGGAGGCATTCGCAGGCCATAAGGCGGCAGTTGTTTGGGTGCTGAATCGGTCATGACTTCTATTTGTAGTAAAAACATGTTGACGGCAATAGCTTCTAATAGTAACTAGTATCTAGTAGCAACCATTGGAGGTGTCATGAAACAGCAACGCAGCCCATTCGGCCTACGGATGCCAGACGATCTACATGAGTGGGTAAAGGAACAGGCCCAAGAGCAAGGGCGCTCGATGAACAACTTTGTCGTGCAACTGATCCAAAGCCAGAAGGGGTCTCAATGCACCGCAGAACAAAAATAAAGGCCGCTGGAGCGCGAACTCCGGCGACCTTCGATGAAAACCCAACCTATCAAAATTGGAGTTCAGCAATGAACATAGCATCAGAGACGAAGAAAATCAACCGCCGTTCGCTGTTCGCGGCAATTCCGGCCCTCGCGGTCACTACTACAGCCGCCACAGCGTTCGCACTGCCTGACGCACCGGTACAGGACATGCCTGACATGCCCGCGTGGTGGCGCGATATCACGCATAAAGCAGAAGCCGTATTGGAAAGTGGGGTTCCCCACGCTGGGGCTGGGGATCGCTGGACGGTTGTCTCCAAGGCCAAGCTGGACGCGCTGGAAGAAGCCGTAGCCGCTCTTAAGGGAGGGCTGGTGTAATGGGACAGCAAGTAGAGATTAGAAGCCCCGCCGCAATGCCCCCCATGTTCGGTGAGACGCTGACCATGAGCAGCCGTGAAATTGCTGCCCTATGTGAGAAGCGGCATGACCACGTGTTGCGTGATATCGAGAAGATGCTACGAGATATTGACGCCCCCAACTTTGGGGCGGTCGATTTCACAGCCGAGTACAGGGACGCAAAGGGTGAGGCTAGAAAAGAGTATCGGTTACCTAAAGATCTGACAGTGACGTTGATCACCGGATATCGGGCCGACCTACGCTATCGTGTGGTGAAACGGCTGGAAGAATTGGAGGGCGAGCAAAAGCACTCGGCAGTTTTGTCTGGCAAGCAGCTGATGGCAGCGGCGCTAATCGAAGCCAACTCTACTATGGAGGCTCAGGCTATGCAGATCGAATCCATGAAGGGTGATGTTGCCGCGCTTGAGCAGATCGAAGCTATGAGTGGCAGTCTTTCGATCCGTCCCGCCGCAAAAGTTTTAGGCATCCCCGAGCACAAGCTGAAAACGTGGTTGCAGGTCAATCGCTGGGCATTCCGCCAGAGCGGGAAGGGTCCGCTGCAAGCCTACACTGACAAAAGGAACGTGGGTTATCTCGACCACAAACACGGAGAATACACCAAGAGTGATGGTGAAAAGGGGATTAGCATCACCTTAATGGTAACCCCTAAGGGGTTGACTAGGCTTGCTAAAATATTTGCCAAAGGCGGTGATGAATGAAATCCGCAACACTCCAACTCAATGGAATGCCCGTCACCTTTCACAAGTCACCATTGATCGGGATTCCTGACTTCCCTTGGGTGGATATTCTGCAACTGGCTGCGGCTCTCGACAGCCAATATCCAGATGAAGCAATTGTTCGCTTGTGTCAGCGGTTCCCAGACGGTGGTGACTTGGTGAAGGCGGTCAGCTTTAATGGTAGTATCGTCACAATTGTGGCCCATCCTATCGCTCAGGGATTAGCTGGAGCGCTTGATAACCGTGACGGAGCGGACAAAGCGTACGGTGGCCCAAAGCACAACGCCTACTGTGATATCTCGGCTCGGGCCATGCGGGATCACTTCAAAATACCTTTAGAGGATGCGTTCGCCGCGTTCCGTAGGCATAACACGCCGGGTTGATCGACAAGAACGCGGCCTAGCCGCCTTGGGCATCCTGCGAAAGTGGGGTGTCTATTTTTGGGACAGATATTTAACATCTATTTCTGGTCGAGTTAGTATCCCCCTTTGCCTATCATATAGACGATAGGCTTTTGCCATAATCTCGAATGTGGAAACCTCACCCTCTATATCTTCCACGGTGAATTTGATTGGCATTTCAAACGAACATCCAATCCCATTTTGCTTGACCTTAATATCTGAAAGCTCCGGGAACTTTGCAGTTTCTGGAAGCCCGACGATGCGAAGTGCCTCAATCTGCACCAGATAATAAAGCTCACTCAGGCTACAGAGTTCAGTTTCGTTGCTTTGGGACCACGCTGGTGACCCCATCAGCATAGCCGCAACCACAGCACCTCTAATCATCTCAAATCTCCCAAATGAACCGCTGCCACGCTAGGCCAGCGGCCCTTTGCGTTCAAGGAATACCTTCATGAGCAATGTCAACTACGCCGAGCTAACGCTCGGAGCAAATACTGCGGGTTTGTTGAAGGCAAAGACCGACTTGGCCGCTGTGACCAAGGCTGGGGCCGCGACTGAATCTAGCGTTACCAAGTCAATGCAGTCCACCGAAAAGGCGATCAGCCAGTTGCCCAATGCCACGGCGGCGGCAACCCGTGGCTTCACCGATCTGCGAACGTCGCTTGACCCGCTTTATGCTGCGTCGAAGCAATATGAGGCGGCGCAGGGCCAAGTCGCGGCGGCTGTGCGGGCCGGGGCCGCATCCCAAGCCGAGGCGAACAGCGTGCTGGCCTTGGCCGAGAAACGCTACCTTGGCGTAAGTACGGCGGCAAAGACGACAAATTCCGCATTAAAAGCGGCATCTACCGGCATGAATTCGTTCGCTTTTCAAAGCCGTATGGCTGCAATGCAGCTTTCACAGGTGGCGCAGCAAACAATGGCTGGCGGCGGGTTTATTCGCGCCTTGTCCATCCAGCTGCCTGACCTTGCGCTAGGCTTTGGCGCGGTCGGAATCGCGGCTGGTGTTGCTGGGGGTATCTTGCTGCCTATGGCTGCGGATCTTCTAACCGGTGCTGATAACGCTGAGGAACTGGAGGATGCGCTGGATAGCGTGACCGGTGCCTATGAGAGCTTTTCCTCCGCAACCGACATGGCGAGAAAGACCGTTAGCGAGCTATCATTGGAATTCGGCAGCTTCGCCGCTGATATGCAACGCACGTTCGACATCCTTCAGGGCGTGGCGCTCGAGCGTGTCCTAAGCGGTTTAACCGCGTCCATTGGGGCGCTGGACGTGTCGCGATTGGAGTTCTTGGTCGGCGTTTTTGAGCGCGGGCAAGGGGAGATCGAAGCGTTCAACCAGAACTACAACGACGCCTTGGCTGAAATTAGCGAAAGATTTTCACTCACCGGATCTCAAGCGGCTGAATTCTTGAAGAAAGTAAAAGAATTACAATCTGCCGAAGGTCCGGCTCGAATTGCGCAATCGACCAACGATCTGAACGGGTTCTTGCTTGAGGCGTATGGCAGCGTCAGCGCAATGCCGCCTGAGATTTTGGACATGGTTGAAAGCCTAGGAAAGGCTGAAAGAGTTGCCACTCGTGTTGCCGCGAACGTCAATGGTTCAGCAGACAGCGCGAGGAGGGCAGCGGATGAAGCCGCCGGGCTGACCGGAAAGCTTTCGGATGCCTCTATGTTTGCGGCCCAGCTTGTTTCCAACCTTGGCCAAGTGCCTTCGGCAATCGCGGCCATTGCTGGCGATGTAGACGCTGCTATTGGCAGGCTGCAATCTCAAAACACAAGCCTGACTTATCAGCTTGAGCAGGGCATTACCGCATCGGCTGCTGCAATCAAGGCGCAGCGGGATGAAGCACTAAGGTTGGCAGCTGCAAACGGTTCGACCATCGACCAGCTTGCGGCTATGGGCCAATCTTTCGACGAGCAGGCTGCGAAAGCTGAAAGGCTAGCGATTGCGAATAAGGCTATGACTGGCACGCTGTCTGAGCAGGCATCGGCGGCGGCTAAGGCAGCGGCAGGGATGAGTGGCGTAGGCAAGGCGACGGGCGGCGCGGGCAAGGCAATGAAGTCTGCTGCGCGTGAAGCTGAAAAATTGTCAGCGCAAATCCGAGAATTGGAGTTCAACGCCGATCCATTGCGCCGCTACAACGCCGAGCTTGCGGATCTGGATACCTTGGTCGCAAACGGCTTGAGCGACGGCGCTTACCGCAAGGCGGTTGATGATCTGAACGAGGGCTTGGCTGCTGGCATCCCAATGGTGGACGATCTGGCGAACGCCTTCGGTGACTTCATCGGCTCCGGTCTTTCTGACTTTAAGGGTTTCGCCAAGTCCATCCTGAACAGCTTTACCAGCATGATTAGCCAGATGGTGGCTACAGCTGCGCGAAACCGCATACTGATCGGCTTGGGGTTCTCGGGTGGTGGCGTTGCATCTCAAGCTGCTGCGGGAGTGACTGGCGGCGCGGCCCCCGGCGGCGGCATCTTCGGCAGCTTGGGCAGCGGCGGCACCGTAGGGGCGCTTACAAGCGGCATCGGCGCGGGATTCAACATGGCGCTAGGCGGGCTTACCTCCGGCGGCTTGGGGGGGCTTGGCAGCGTTCTCAGCACTCAGCTTGGCGCAGCAACTGCATCGGTTGGCGCGTTCGGCGCGGCATTGGGCGCGATTGCCCTGCCGTTGGCTGGGGTCGCGGCGGTGTTTTCGTTCTTTAAGAAGTCCGTAAAGGAATTGGACGCCGGCTTGCGGATCACGACCGAGGGTATGGACAGCCTAATTGAATCGTTCACCAAGACGGAAACCAAGCGGTTCTGGGGCCTGTCTAAGAAGGTTCGCACCAGCTACTCCGCGCTTGACGCTGAGCAAGCAGAGCCGCTTGAGCGCGTTATCTCCGAATTGCAGTGGGGCGTTCTGGACGCTGCCGAGATTCTGGGCATCGGCACGACTGCGTTTGAAGACTTCACGTCCAGCATCAAGATATCCACGAAGGGCCTGTCTGAAACCGACGCGCAAAAGGCGATTGAGGAAGCGCTAACCGGTTTTGGCGACGACTTCGCGGGAATGGTGCCGGGGCTTGAGGAATTGCAGCTTGCGGGGGAGGGGGCATACGCTGCCCTTGAGCGCCTGTCCTCGCGTGTTGTGGGCGTCAACGCGTCCTTTGATATGCTGGGGTTCAGCCTGTACGAACTGAGCCTGTCGGGTGCAGACGCGGCAAGCAGCTTCGTTGACCTGTTCGGCACGCTGGATGACTTCAACAGCATCACCGGAAGCTACTACGAGAACTTTTACAGCGATGCAGAGCGTATCGCCAAGGCCACGCAGCTTGTCACCGATAGCCTGCTTGATCTGGGCATTGATGGCTTGCCTGCCACCCGCCGGGCGTTCCGTGAGCTTGTCGAGGAGACCGAAGCGCTTGGCGACGACGAGTTGCTGGCATCGCTGCTGAAACTGTCGCCAGCCTTTGCGGAGATCACGGCGGCAACGGACGCTCTTGCGGCATCGGCCAACGCGCTGATCACTGAGGACGCATTCGCGACCGGCTTTGACTACGCCCGATCGCTTGCGCAGGCGCAGAACAACCTCGCGTATCAACCGCCTGCCGTTTCAAACGCTTTTGGTTCCGTTCCACGGGCGCAGCAGGACATGACCGCAGAACTGCGCGGCATTCGTGCCGACCTGACGATGCTGCAATCAACAATGCAGATCACAGCGGCCAACACCGGACGGGCGGCAGACGCAGCAGACGACACCCTTGCCGTTACATTGGAGAATGCGCTTTGACCCTTCGCATCATTCGCCCGCTCGATATCCGCGAGGCAAACATTGTCAGCACCAACCTTGCGCTAGAAACGGAGTGGACCGCAGGCACGTATAGCCTGGGCGACACGGCGCGGGTTGGAGAATACCTGTGGGAGGTAAGCGCTGCGACGACGACGGAGGAACCCGGCACCGGCACGGATTGGTTTTCCATCGGGCCTGCCAACCGCTACGCCGCCTTTGATCAGCAGTTCGGCTTGGATAAATACCGGATCGTTGAGACGGTCACCCGCAACGCGGACAGCATTGAATACGAGCTGACCGGCCTGACGCGCATTTCAGGCATCGCCATGTTTGGTATCGTGGCGCAGAGCATCCATATCCGCGCCAGCCAAGACACTCCCGGCGATATCATGGACATGACCTACACCGTGAAGGATTCCACCTCCTATAACGGCTCCATGTGGCGCTGGCTGTTCCTGCCGCAATCGTTTGAACGCAAGTACCTGAACCTTGATCTGAACATTCCTGCGGGTGCGACGATTGAAATCACGCTGGACAATACCGGCGGCACGGCGGCGGTCGGCAGTATGGCGCTTGGCGTGGTTGACGCGTTTGGGATCGTAACGACCAAGCCCGTCCGGTCTATCCGCAGCCGGTCGATCAAAAAGACGGATGGTTCGCTAACCTCGCTCCTGCGCCGCACCCCGTCTGCAAAGGTCACATACCCCGTCACCTTGCTCAGTTATCAGGCGGACCCGTTCTGGCGTCTGATGGACGATCTGGACGGCGTGGCGGCGGTATTCGCAGGCCCCGACAATTACCCTGAACTCTCGGTCTACGGCTTTCACAGCAACGTGCAATCAGTCTCCGAGGCGTTCGGGCGCAGCACCGTATCAATCGAAGTGGAGACGCTATAATGGCAACGCCTACAATTACCCCGATGCAAACGCCATTCCCCGATAAGGGGCAGAGCCAAGCCGCGTTTGATTACAATGTTGACGGGCTTATGAACCTGTTCGACAGCATGACGACCGAACTGCCTATTACAATCGACTGGATGCAGGACCGCGTGAACGAGGTTGCCGCAACCGCGATTGGCGGGGATCTTCCGGATATCACAGGGCAGGCCACAAACATGATCCGGCTCAATGCGGCGGGGAATGCCGCCGAGTTCCGCACGCCTGCGCAGGTTGTGCAGGACTTGGGCAGCGGTACAGCAGGGCGGGCCGTGTTTGCGGCTGAGACTCCAGAGGCTGGCCAGCAGGCGCTAGGGCTTGAGCGGTTGGATGAAGACGATATGGCATCGAACCGAGACGATGCAGTCGCATCGCAACAATCGATCAAAGCCTACGTCAATTCGAAGGCTCAAATGATGCACATACGAGACGAGAAAAATATCGGTACGGATGGGGGGGACGCTACGTCAGACATCTTCCTGCGCCGTGACCTGAACACTGTCGAGGAAAATACCATTCCAGGCGCGTCCCTATCAGCCAGCCAATTTATACTACCGGCTGGCACATACGACATCCAAGCCAGTGCCCCAGCGTTTGAGGCTGGGGGCCACCAAGCGCGGCTTTATAACGCCACCGACGGGACATACCCCATCATCGGTAGCAACGAGGTGAACGGTTCCGACAGGATCGGCAGTTCGCGCTCGTTGATCATGGGCCGCATCACGATCACCGCGACAAAATCTTTTGAGATTCGGCATCGCACATCATTCTCGCAAGTCAACAACGGCTTTGGTGTCTCCCTCGGCTTCGGTCCCGAAGTCTACACCGACGTAATAATCCGCAGGGTTGTCTAACCCCCGTGTGCAGGAGGCACCAATGACTGATAGAGCAATATCGCGGGCTGCATTCGCACGCGCCCTGATCAAGTACCACGGGCTAACGGAAGGCGAGGCGCTGGACGTGCTGCGCTGGAAACGAACGGCTGACGATCTGGCGGAAGTGGACGCCGCCCCAGCCCCCCTCGCATTTGAGCCTGACAGCCCGGCACCGCTTGGGCGCAATGACGCAATCACCAAATCCATCGTGCAGCATTTCGGCCTGAAACTGGCCGTTGTTGACCTCATTTTCAGAAAGGGCTGAGCATGGCCGATAATACGCAAATCATTTCAGGCTATATCGTTCGCCCGAATGGCGATCCGTTCACCGAAGGCGTGGTGCGCTTTACGCTTGGCCGGTCCGACACTGACTTAGACGAGGTGATCGCGGCTGGCAAATACGTTGAGTTTGATATCGCGACCGATGGTTCATTCGCGGCAGAGCTTTGGCCTAACACGCGGGGCAGCGTGGGCGGGGCGTATATCGTGCAAGTGCGCGAAGCCGAGCGCACGCCGTTTGAAACGATTGGCCGCGTGCAGGTCCAGGATGCTGGCCCGTATGACCTCGCTGCGCTGTTGCGGGCGGATATTCCGCAGGCGCAGAACACGTTCTACAGCGTTTTGACGCAGGCCGAGTTTGACGCGTTCCAAGCCGATATGGCCCAAAAGCTTTCAGACGCTGAGACAGCGGCGCAAACCGCAACCGATGCCGCCGCGTCTTTGGACGTTCAAGTATTCGCCGCCTATGCCGACGCCTTGGACTACTCCACGTCAAACCCACTTGCTCTTGTATTCAGCGTTGAGGAGGCCCCGTAATGGCGCTTATCACGACCAGCGAAAAGGGTGCTATGGTCTACGGTGGCAACCAGATGAATGCGCTTTTGCGCGGCGGTGGAATTGTCTGGAAGTACGCCCCATTTTCACCATTGGAGTACTTCCAAACCAGTTCTGGGTTGCTGAGCGACTTCGGGAGCACAGCCTACATTTGGCGAGATTCTGCCGCGACTTCCCCCGTGACCACATCTGGTCAAAGCATTGCATTCGCGTTGGACCGATCCGAGGGAGCAAAGTTCTCAGGCGGTGCCTTTTCAGGCCTAGGCTCTGAAAAGGTTCCTAACCCAGGCGGGCCTTTCGTCAACGCGACGGGGTGGGTGCCTGGCCTTGGTAGCCCTGTGGTTAGCGTTGAAGGCGGGCAGCTAAAGATTGTTGCGTCAACGGCTTCTCGGGTTATCGCTGAGGTGTCAGGTCTTGAAGCCGGGCAGCAGTACGTAGTTGACTACTCTGGCGCTTCTGGAATTGTTGCTATCAGGTGGACAACGAACTCCGATGGATCGGGGTCTAGCGGAACGCTACTTGTCGGGGGATTGGTCACGGCTGTAAATACTACAATGTATGTGAGCCTTATCGTTACATCTGTTGGATACCTTAGCTCGTTTTCTGTGAAGAAACTTTTGGGTAGCCATGCCTCGCAAACTGGCTCTAGCTTTATGCCGCAATACCAACCGGCAGGCACCACATATGATGGCCTAGATGACAGGATGGTTACGATCCTCAAGCCAACAACAGAAGGCACCATACTCGCGCGTTTTAGCGGCGATTTGGCGTCTCGCGTGGTCATGGGTTCTCAGGCTGCGAGTGACGGGCGTTGCTTCCTCGCGTTAGATGCTTCTGGGCGCTTAGCGGCCGGTATCGGTGGTCAGTCTACCTCCACGATCTTTGGTGGGGCCGATATTCGGGGAGAAACCCACACGGGGGCGGTCACATGGGACGGTTCCACGGTGAAGCTCTACCTAGACGCAGTTGAGGTGTACAGCGCAGCGCAATCTGGCGCGGTTAATACAACCATTCCCATCATGCACGGCGCTTTAAACGCCAACGGCACAGCCGCCGCGTTTTTCGACGGCGCTATCTCAGACGCGCTTGTCATTGACCGCGTGCTGACACCCCAAGAAATCACACAAACCACAAATCTATGGAGCGCCTAAATGGGTATTCGCACAATCTTGATCATCGAAGCTGCACACGCCGCTAAATTGTCCATCGTGGCGGGAGAAATGGGGTATCCGCAGGACTTTACGCAAGGGCGCAAGCTCTGCGATTTTGCTACGTCTGCAACCAGTTCAACGCCTCCAACGCATTACTTTGTGAATGACGCCAACATGGCAACTGGAATGGAGAGCAACTTCCGCCTGATGGCTGCGGGGGAATACATGCCGCAAGTCATTTGGGCTGACGTTCCAGACATTACTGAGACGAGCGCCAATGCAGCGGCAGCGGCGTTGCAGGTCATTTCCGAAGCTGGTGGGGAAGTGAGTAATATAGACGCCCTGCTTGAGGCGAAGGGACTTAAATTCGTCCCTAGCGTGGAAATCTAAGCCCCCCCCCAATCCAAT
>TARA_R110000868_G_scaffold107750_1_pt1 | contig 24730 bp, 26 predicted proteins | sample TARA_R110000868 | Tara Oceans TARA_R110000868 (sample SAMEA4397489) | marine metagenome | biome: Polar Biome; feature: [SRF] surface water layer (ENVO:00010504); material: water (ENVO:00002006), including particulate matter (ENVO:01000060) such as... | depth 5 m | reverse complement strand
CCCCGCCGCTATAGTCTGATCGGCGGGTGGGATCGATGCTATATTGAAACGACCGGCTATATCATCCCGACTTTGCTTGATGTGGGTAACTATCTCGGTGAGGAAAAATATCACGCGAGTGCACTGCGGGCGGCTGAATGGCTGTTGAGTGTGCAACAGGGAGACGGATCCTTTACGGATATCGACGTCTATGCACCCCAGGTGTTCGATACGGGACAGGTGCTGCTTGGTCTAAATCGAATGATCCGCGAAGGAGGCAATCCAGGCTACGCTGATGCTGCACGCCGGGCGGCACAATGGCTGGTCAATGTGCAGGACGAGGATGGAGCGTGGCGTCGTTTTGCCTATCAAGGACGACCGCACGCGTATTATTCCCGCGTGGGTGCGGCCCTGATTGAAACCGGCCTTTTGCTTGGCGACGATGACTTTGTGCGTATGGGCCGGTGCAACCTTGAATGGGTGTTGGCGCAAGAACAACCCAATGGTTACTACGCCTATAGCGAATTCAAGCCAGGTGAAGATGCCATTCTGCATACGATCGTCTATGTCCTTGAGGGTTTCTCAATGGCCTATGCATTGACGAATGAAGATAAATGGCGCGATGCGCTGCTGCGTGGTGTCCGGGCGCTTTGGTCGTTGCGCGATGATGCGGGAATGTTGCGCTCGCAATATGACCCCGCTTTCAACGTTACAAATAATGAATATTGCACGACAGGGCTCGCTCAATATGCGGGCGTCTGTTTCGATGCTTTTGAGTTGTCGGGTGAGGGTGCGTTTCAGCAGTCAGCCGAGCTTGTCACAGCGCAATTGTGCAAGTGGCAACAGCGCGGTGGGCGTGACATAGAGGGAGGCCTTTCGGGCAGTATTCCGGTCTGGGGCTATTATGGCGGGATGGAATATCTCAACTGGAATGCAAAATTTTTCATCGACGCTGCATTGAAGCAGCTCGATCGTCTTGACCGAACGCAATAGCATGACGCAGTCAGTCCCCTCAGAAGCAACAAAGGCGCCGGATGAGCGCAGCCGGGGGAATGTTCTCTGGAGCGCAATTGACTTTGCCGCATTGCCGGTGGGGATGCTTATTGCCACGCCGATCTTCATTCATGTGCTGGGCATCGAGAAATTTGGCGTTCTGGTTCTTGTTTCGGCGTTTGTCGGTTTTAGTGCCGTCTTCAACTTTGGCTTTGGAGACACGGCCCTCAAATTTGTCTCCCATCATGTCAATTTGGGTGCCAGAGAAAGGGCCGCTGAAATTGTCGGTACGATCGGCAGCTTGTCATTGGTTTCGGGGGGTGTGGTTGGCGGCATATTTGCGCTGTCAGCTCCCTATGCAGCCATGCTCTTTGGTCTCGGCGACCTTCCATATGCTGTTCCGACCCTCCAGATCGCTGCGCTCATCATGCCGTTGCGTATGCTGGAATCGGTTTATATCGCGACGCTGCGCGGTTGCTACCGCTATGACCTTAGTGGGGCGGTGACGGTCTCGACCAAGTTGTGCAATCTGGGCTTGCAAGTTGCTCTGGCGCTGATGGGGTATGATCTGCCGGCCCTTCTCCTTGCTACAGTGGCGACGCTGGTCCTGAGCAATTCAGCTCTGGTTGTGTTTGGGGCAAAACAGGTCGGACGCATCACGCCTGGATTTTCTCGCAGCGCCTTTTCCGAGATTCGGGATTTTTCTCTGTGGAGCTGGCTGCAAGGTGTTTCCGGATTTGTCTATATCAATACTGACCGGTTGCTGGTTTCGGCATTTCTGGGGCCTGCGGCGCTGGGCGTTTACGGGGTTTGCCTGCAACTTGCACAGAACATTCACTATGGCCTGGCGGCGGTCGCGCACTCTTTTTTCCCGAAGATAAGCATGTTGAATGCCGCGTCCCATGATGGGAGACAGCGCGATGACGATGCGTTGCGGGAACTCTACCTCACCGTTGGACGCTCACTGACTGTGGTTGCTATCACCGGTGGCGTCGCAATAGCTGTCTTTGCCTACCAAATTCTGGAGATATGGGTAGGGCCTGCGATTGCCGAGCAAGGTCAGTATGTCCTAGCTGTGCTCTCCATTTCCTTCGCCTGGTTTGCCGCTAACTCCATCATTACCTATTACACGCTGAACGGTCTTGGGTTGGCGAAGCGGCAAGCAAGTGTCTCAGTCACGGCGTCGGTGCTTATGGGGCTGGGCTGTGCCGTGCTCATCCCCTTGTTTGGCATTCTCGGCGCTGCTGCTGTGCGTCTTCCCGATGCGCTTTATCGGATGGGCGTGCGAATGTATATCGGCCGGCGCATCATTGGCGGAATCTCACCCTGGTCGTCATTGGACTTTATTCGCATCACGATTGTCGCCTTGTGCATCGGACTGCCGCTGAAGTTCGTATTGCTCGACTGGCTCGGAAACAATCGACTGCTTGCCGAACCGGCGGCCCTAGGAATCATACTCGTCGCGGGTATCGTCGGTTTTTTTGCGATCTATCGCGGCGAAAGCTGGCTCGTCCGCAGGCAACTTACTCAGGCCGGACGTGGGGAGGTGATTCATGATTGATCGCCTTGCCGCACGTCTGGTTGCTGATGGATATATGAAGCAGGCGGAGGTGACCAATCCGCTGGTCATCATTCTCAGGGCATGCAGTGTTCCCGCTGTTGATGTGGCTGTGTGGTTGAACCTGCATCCAAATTTTGTAACGGCCATTTCACAACTTTTGGGGTTCATTGGTGCTTGGCTCTATTTCCTCGATGAGAAGCTGGCCTTCATCCTGTTCTGGATGGCTTCGGTCATCCTGGATTATGCCGACGGCACTGTCGCGCGCAAATGCGGTAAGGAAAGCCGCTTTGGCTATTTGTTCGATATGTTGGGCGACCGGGTCAAGCTTCTGGCGCTCATTCTGGCTTGGGCTTGTTTCAACTCAAGCTGGCTTGCCATCGGGTTGTCGGTCTGCGTACTCGCTGTGTTGTCCATGATGGAAGTCACAGGGCATCTTCTCGTCAAGCATCCATCAAATGTCGACCGACGGGACGATGGTCAACCATCGCCGTTCTACGAAACTTTCTTCTCTTTCAACATGCATACATTTGCCATATTCGGCGTTGGGCTTATGGCCGGTTCCGGTATTTCATTGCTGGTGGTTGTCTGGCTTCTGGTCGTGTTGGTCATCAATCTGAATGATGATTTGCACGGGCGCATATTTGATGATGGCAGGTTCTCCATACGTTGGAATGACGCGTTGCTGGCAAAGCTGCGTTGGCGGGGTGGCAAGCACTGATGGCGAAGTATTTTGCAGGGAAAGGAATGCGCCTTGTCGCGCCTAAGCGTGTCAAAGATGAATGAGGGCAGCACTTCAGCCTTCCGATTGTCGGGTTTGGGGCTTCTCTCGTTTTACATACTGTGCGTCGCATTCGCGAGCGCAGCGATTCCGCTTGGAAACTACTACCTGAAATTTGACTGGTTGGGAGGCATTGCTGTCAGTGCCTTTGCGCTTACTTCATTCGTCAAAAAGAGGGGGATAGAGAGCAGCTCATTTTACTATGTAATGATTGCCTTAGGATACCTCGCATTGAACGGGGTTGTTTCCGCAACGTTCGGCCCCACGGCATTCGTTTCCCGGTCCTATTGGAGCTACTACTTCCAGTTTGCCTTGGCATTCTTGATTTTTGTCTCGTTGGTTAGCTTCCGATTGGACACCAATGCGGTCGTCAAGGCGCTGGGAGTATGGGTCAATCTAGCTTTGGCGGCCTGTGTGTTGGCCATATTGCAGGCTCTGCTAGGAGACATTCTCGTCGACAAAATTTTGTTCATTCCCTACTACGAAAGCACCGCGATCTCTTCAAAATATGTTGCTGGCATTCTTGCTTCGACGGCGTGGTTCTCGGAGGCGAGTTGGTTTGGTTCGTTTCTGGTTGTTCCCATTATCTATGTTGCGTTCAGATTGAGTAGCGAGAATGTAGTCCGGAGGCGGTACGTTCTAAATGTTGGGACCTTTGTGATTCTTCTTACGGGCTTGCTTCTTGGATATTCACTAACCGCAACGATCTCTGTTGCCGTGGGCTTGGTTTTTATCGGTGTTATGTTTCCGAGAAGCCGAATGGCAATCGGCTTTGCAATGTTAATTGCGCTCGTCATCCTTTTGTACTTTTGGGATTCGCCTCTAATCGCGCTTCAGGTGAGGAGGTTCACCGAACTCTGGTACGGAATTCTAAATTTCACGCCGGGTAGTACCGTTTATGGAAGTTCAACTTCGCTTTATGTGCGTTCGATCGGGTTTGGACGGGGGATCTCGGACTTCTTGCAGCACCCTATATTCGGTGTGGGCATGGGCCAAGGAACCGTTCCCTATGATAGCGGTCTCATTACCCTCATGGCGGAGCAGGGCGTCGTCGGCTGCATCATCTACTTTTGGTTACCCGTTTACGTAATTCTTCGCCTGTCTAGGCTGCGACGCTCCCGCGACCGACAGGTCGCATTGCTCGCGACCTTCTTGATTTCTGGTTTGATCGCTGACTACGCCAATGGATTGGTGACATACCACCCATTTCACCTTCAACGATGGCTTTTGATATCCATAGCATTCAGTTGGCTGTGGTCGCTTCGCTGGAAGCGGAGTCACGTAGTGCGTCGTGCAGTCCCGGCTGCGCCTCAGTCCGAACAGTTTAGTGAGACCGAAATTGGCTATTAATCAGTACACACTTTTACGGAAGTGCAAACGAATAGTCATTGCGCTAGTCGGGCAACCCAATTTCCTGCGCCGCCTACAATGGCCGGGCATCGTCCGGATGCTTGATGTTGATGCGGATCAGACGATTGTTGATCTGGGTGCCGGGCCGATGCATTACTCGATCCGGCTTGCAAAACTTGCAAACCTCCGTGTCATCGCCATTGATATTAGTCTTCAGGCAGAGCGGGCCGACGAGGCCAGGCAATCCGGCGTCGAGCCGGTTTGCGCGAGCGGTTATGAGGTGCCATTGGCCGATCAATCGGTCGATCGAATTTTGATGTCGAGCCTGCTTCATATGGTGCCGGAGCCTTCGCGGCTACTCAGCGAATGCCGTCGTGTGTTGCGTGCAGAGGGTCATCTCGTTCTAAGCGTTCCGAATGAATACCAGTTCATTCCTCGTTTGATGGCCAGCCGATGGTGGAGCGGGATCTGTCGGTTTCTTCGTCTGCCTGAAACGCATGCAGATCTCGTCGTCATTCTGAATGATCGGTTTTCTGTAGGCGGGCCGCGTGGCTATTATCCTTTGTCCGTACTCGACGAATTATTGCGCGAGAATGGATTCAAGGTCGCAGAATACGAATATCTTCCGCGCAGGTTTGGATCATTGTTCTGGGAGTTGGGAATTCTTAGCTACCTTCGATTTGGCAATGTCGCCTTTCACGCTTTGTTTCTCACATTTCCGATAGCCTATCTGTGCGACAAATTTTCATCGGCTTCCTTTGTCGGAAGCGAACATCTTGTGAAGGCGACGGTCGATCATGAACGCTGATGTAAAGCCACTGGTGAGCATTGTTGTGCCTTCGTTCAATCAAGGGCGTTTCATTGGCGACACATTGAGATCGATTATCGGGCAGGATTATCCCAATCTGGAAATCATCGTTATGGATGGCGGGTCAACGGATGAAACGTTGGATGTCGTCAGGTCGTTTGGTGATCGGGTGCAGCTGATTAGTGAGCCTGATGACGGGCAGACGGATGCCATTAATAAGGGATTCGGAAAAGCGCGCGGCGAAATTGTTGCCTGGTTGAACTCGGACGATATTTATCTGTTCAAAGACAGTATTTCTTATGCAGTAGAACAGTTTCGGATGCACTCAGAAGTTGATGTTTTGTTCGGTGACTATATCCGTATTGATGAGCATAACCGTTTTCTGAAAGCCTATCGTGTGAGAAGAAAGTTCAATCTCAATCGGTTGTTCCGCATGTGTTATATTTCACAACCAACAGTATTTTTCCGTTCGCAAGTCGTTTCGGATCAAATCCTCGACAAGTCTCTGAATTATGGAATGGATATCGATCTATGGTTGAAACTTGGGGTGGCGGGGAAAAAATTTAGGCATTCAGGGCGCTATGTCGCCGCCGAACGAATTCACGATGATGCGAAAACTGTGGCGTACCCAGAGAGAAGTGCTACTGAGGGGCGTTTGATACGCGCGAGATACGCAACGTCGAAGGAACTCCGGCATGTGCTGAGACGTAGCTGGGGTGATATTTTTGAGATGGCGTATTGTCGATTGATGGCGACTGCGACAGCATTTAGGTGCCGTACTCAGCGGAATACTCTGGTGGCGCTTGATTTTAGGAAATCAGCATCGCCCGTGAAAAATTAAATGGTCGGGGAGCTGCATGTGATCAATCAGGTGTATAAAAAGTATGGCCTTCTAGGCAGTATTTTCTACTCTGTTGTTGCGGGTCCGACCGCGAATTTTTGTGTCCGATTTGGTGTTTCACCTAACGCCGTAACAATTATCGGATTCTTGATCTATCTCATGGGTTGTTATTTCCTAACATCCGACAGGCTTGATTTGCGTGTTCTTGGATTTGCGCTTCTTCATTTGGGCGTGACGTTTGACTATGCAGATGGAATTGTCGCGCGGAAAACGGGGCATACGTCGTTCTTTGGGGGATGGTTGGATAATTCTCTTGATCGCGCCGCTGATTTCGCGGTCTTCGTACCACTTGCTATTAGTGTGGCGTTGCAATCATCTTTGTCCCAATCGGCGATAATTGCGCTCGTTGCATATGGAGCGTTTAGCCTAATCTATCCGCACTATATTCACGACATCGCCTATTTTCATTCGGTGGGCTCTGGCGTTGACAAAGCGGAAACGGAAGGAAAGGCGACGACAGGTCTAGGGCGGTATTTTTCTTCTTTTGGGTCGGCGTGGCTCAGAATGTTTAATCGGGATATGTTTGTTTTTGTTATGAGTTTGGGACTCTTGTTTGAGGTGTTCCTTTTCCCGTTTATATTTGTCGTGCTGATTTCAACAGCTAACATATGTCTCTTGGGGGCGCGTGAATATGTTCGAGCCCAAAACGCATGAGCGTTCAAAGGGACAGTCGTAGTGATGTTATGCGTGTTGGCTGTGTGACCCGACATCACTATCCCACTGCACAGGAAATACGTGTAACCAAGTTCGGTGCAGCCTATAAAGCGGAGAGGCATGATTTTTTTGTGTTCTGTCCCCGTCGGTCCGATCAATCCTCAACGGAGAGGTTTGAGTATGGCAATATCATTCGCCCCAAAATTTTCCTGGGGCCATTCCTTGAGCGAATATTGTTTGCGGTCGTGCCAATAAACCCGATTTGGCTTTTCTGGTTTGTCTATCAGTTTCTCTCAAAGCGGCTTGATCTGGTTATCGTCCGCGATTTGCGCCTAGCGTTGCCCGCTATCGTTGCGGCAAGAATTTGCGGCATGAAGTCGATATTGGATATCGGAGAACACTATCCCGGCATGATGGAGATCGTCGGTAAAACGAGACTGATCCATCACCTGATCCGCAACGCCTGGCTGATCAGGAGGCTCGAAATTTTGTCTGTGCGTTGGGCTGACAATGTTTGGGTTGTTGTCGATGAAAATAAGCAGCGTCTCAGTCGCTATTCGTCACAAATCGACGTCATCAATAATTATCCGGTCGCTTCGATCGGGGGGGCAGACCTTCGGGCTGTGCCGCGAGAATATTCCGAGCATGGCGATCCGGTGAGGATCGTTTCACTCGGCGTGATAGATAATATTCGGGGGCTGGATCTGGCCGTTGAGGCATTTGGCTTGCTGATAAAGGAACTGCCGAACGTGCAGCTTGTCCTTCACGGCGATGGTTTCTTTCGTGAGGCGCTACAGGCGCAGGTTCGCCAGTTGGGGCTGGATGACAGCGTGTATTTCGGGGGATGGGTTGCTGAAGCTGACAAATACAAGCTTTTGGCTGACGGCGATGTTGGTTTGATCCTTCACAAAATGTGTGACCTCACGCAACACACTATTCCAAACAAATTGTTCGACTTTATGTATGTAGGCGTGCCCATTCTTTCGACGCAATTGAAGCCGGTGGAACGTATTCTTTTGAAAGAGAAGTGCGGTGATTCAGTTGCGGAGAATGCAGTGGCAGTAGCTGCGGGAATGCGAAGTCTTGTGCTCGATGTGGAGAAGCGTCGTCGCTATTCCAGAAACGGCATCGAAGCTGTCTATGCTCGCTATAGATGGGAGAGCGAGGCAGCTAAGGTCATTAAAAATTCTCGCACCCTGTTGCAGCAGGGTAGCGCGGTATGTTCATGATGAGATTGTTTCGGAGAATTCGCAAAGCACTTTCCCTCATCCGCAATGCAGGTTATCGCCGTGGCTTGCGGGTAGGAGTGGGCGCTGCAATCGAGCACGAGCGGATATTGAAATCTCTGCTCTGCCGGACCGTTGTAGATGTGGGAGCAAATCGCGGACAATTTGCTTTGGTCGCGCGTGGTTGTTTCCCAGATGCAAAAATTCATTCATTCGAGCCACTGGCGGGGCCAAGAGAGCAGTTCGGTAAAGTCTTTTCCGGTGACGCCAATGTTGCATTATATCCGTTAGCTCTTGGTGATGAAGTGGGTGAACAGACAATTCATGTGTCTGCGCGCGATGACTCTTCATCCCTTTTGCCTATCGGCGATCTGCAAAGCCAGCTATTTCCCGGCACCGCAGAAGCTAGACAAGAGACGATCAGCATTTCGACTTTAGAGCGGGTGATTGGTGCCAAAGAAATAGTGCATCCCGCGCTTCTGAAGTTGGACGTCCAGGGCTACGAACTTTCTGCACTGCAAGGCTGCGGCGAGTTACTTCGTCGGTTCCGGTATATCTATGTCGAATGTTCTTTTGTGGAACTTTACGAAGGGCAGGCTCTAGCCAGCGAAATTGTGGCTTACCTTTTGGCGCGCAATTTCAAGCTCAATGGGGCCTATAACCTGCACTATGACCCGATGGGGATCGCCGTTCAGTGTGACTTGCTTTTCGAAAGCCATGCGGATGGGGTGCCACATTGAAGCTGTTGATTTATGGCTTGAATTTTTCACCTGAGTTAACCGGTATTGGCAAATATTCCGGCGAAATGGCCCTTTGGCTTGCGGCACAGGGCCATGACGTGCGTGTTGTTACCGCTCCTCCGTTTTATCCTGAGTGGCGAGTGGCCGAGGGGTTCAATGGCAGGAAGTATGCATTAGAAAATATACAGGCAGCAGACGGCGGGCGACTTCGGATCGTGCGCTGCCCGGTTTGGGTGCCTCGTCAACCGAGGGGGGTGACGCGTATCTTGCATCTTGTCTCGTTTGCGTTGTCGAGTGTTCCTTCGCTTGCCCGGCATATTTTGTGGCGGCCAGATGTTGTGTTTACTGTGGAGCCGACAGTTTTTTCTGCGCCGGCTGCTTGGGTAGCGGCGCGACTGTGCGGTGCAAAGGCGTGGCTTCATATTCAAGATTTCGAGCTAGATGCCGGAGTGGATCTTGGTTTGATCAGAGCGGGATGGTTGAAGCGCGCCATTGATTTTTCTGATCAAACTTTGATGCGCCGGTTTGATCGTGTTTCGACGATCTCCAAGCGGATGATGTTGAAACTCGATCAGAAAAATGTGCCAACTCGCCTGCAGGTCCTTTTCCCCAACTGGGTCAATACGAAGGAAATTTGTCCATCGCCGCGGGTGAATGCATTGCGCTCGGAGCTTGGCATTCCGGAAGGTAAAACCGTTGTTCTATATTCGGGGAATATGGGCGAAAAGCAGGGATTGGAAATCGTTATGGAAGCGGCAAGGCTTCTGATGAACGAGCCGAATTTGCAATTTGTCATGTGTGGGACCGGGGCTGCTTTCTCTCGTATATTTTCAATTGGTAAGGAAATACCGAATATCATGTGGCTGCCTCTCCAGCCGGTGGAACGGCTGAATGAGTTGCTTGCAATGGGAGACATTCATCTCTTGCCGCAAAGAAGGGATGCCGCTGATCTGGTGATGCCATCCAAACTATTGGGAATCATGGCAAGCGGTCGGCCGGTCGTGGCAACGGCAGAGTCGGGAACAGAAATATCCGATTGCGTCGCAGGTAGGGGGATTTCGGTCGAACCCGAAGATGTTGAGGCATTTTCAATGGCCATAAGGCGACTTGTGGCCAATCGCTCCGAGAGAGAGGCCTTCGGCGCCAATGCCAGACAATTTGCTGTAGCGCATTTTGGTGAGGAAAATGTGCTTTGCCAGTTTGAAGTCGAACTCAAGGGGCTGGTCAGTTCGCCGGATTGATGAGAGTACGTCGCAGCTTGGTTGGTGTGGAAGTTCAACCCAAGGCAGGATATAATTTTCTATTGCTAATTCTGTCAGGAGCGACCGCTTTTAGCGGTCTGTCTGGCATTGTATTTTACATCGACATCATGTGGGCTCTGGAGCGAGAATGACAAAAACTGCACTTATTACAGGTATAACCGGGCAGGATGGTGCATATCTCGCGGAGCTGTTGCTTGGTAAAGGGTATATTGTCCACGGCATTAAGAGGCGCTCATCGTCGTTCAATACGGCGCGCATAGACAGCCTTTATCAAGACCCTCATGTCGATGACAAAAGGCTGTTTCTCTCCTACGGAGATTTGACCGATGCGACGAACCTCATTCGTATCGTGCAAGAAACGCGTCCGGATGAGATCTACAATCTTGCGGCACAGAGCCATGTTCAAGTGAGTTTTGAAACGCCGGAATATACCGCCAATTCCGATGGCATCGGTACGCTGAGACTTCTCGAGGCGATCCGTATTTTGGGCATGGAGAAAGTCACACGGTTCTATCAGGCGTCGACATCTGAACTTTACGGCAAGGTGCAAGAAACGCCTCAGTCTGAGACGACGCCATTCTATCCACGCTCGCCTTATGCCGCCGCTAAGCTCTATGCCTATTGGATTACCGTCAATTACCGCGAGGCGTATGACATGCATGCGTCAAACGGCATTCTCTTTAATCATGAGGGGCCGACGCGCGGTGAGACATTTGTAACGCGCAAGATTACGCGCGCTGTCGCCGCTATAATGCTTGGATTTCAGGAAACGCTCTTTCTCGGTAACATAGATGCCAAGCGAGATTGGGGGCATGCTCGCGATTATGTTGAAGGTATGTGGCGCATTTTGCAGCAGGACGTGCCGGATGATTATGTGCTGGCCACTGGTGAGACCCACTCCGTCCGCGAGTTTGTGGAGCTCGCATTTGTCGGTGTTGGCCGGAAGATTGCGTGGTCTGGCAAGGGTGTTGATGAGATCGGAACCGACGTCGAAAGTGGAAAAATTTTGGTCAAAATTGATCCGAGATATTTCCGCCCGACAGAAGTTGACTTGCTTCTTGGAGATCCACGTAAGGCTCATGAGAAATTGGGTTGGCGACATACAACAAGTTTCCCAGACCTCGTTACTGAAATGGTGGAGTCTGATTTGAAAGTAGTCGCGGCAGAAGAAGGCCGGAAAGCTCGGAATGACTAAATCTGAAGCATATAGACTTGCTGGAAAACGCGTTTGGGTGGCCGGGCACAGAGGAATGGTGGGCTCGGCGCTGTTGCGGCGATTGGCGTCGGAAGATTGCGAAGTCTTGACGGTCAATCGAGATAAGGTTGATTTGCGTAGGCAGGAGCAAGTGGAAGCTTGGCTCATGTCAGAAAAGCCGGATGCCATATTTGTTCCAGCAGCCACAGTGGGCGGCATTCTTGCCAATGACACTAGGCCGGCAGAATTTCTCTATGACAACCTCATGATCGAGGCGAATATCATTCATTCAGCTTGGATGGCTGGTGTTGAGAAACTCCTCTTTCTTGGTTCATCTTGTATCTATCCAAAGATGGCTCCGCAGCCGATGAGAGAAGATGCATTGCTGACCGGCCCGCTTGAGCCAACCAATCAGTGGTATGCAGTTGCAAAAATTGCGGGCATTAAAATGTGCCAAGCATATAGACGTCAGTACGGGTGTGATTTCATTTCCGCAATGCCGACCAACCTCTACGGCATTGGCGATAATTTTGATTTAATGTCATCGCATGTGTTGCCGGCCCTAATCGCCAAGACGCATACAGCGAAGTTGAATAAGGAGCCGTCAGTAACGATCTGGGGAACCGGCACGCCGCGCCGTGAGTTCCTCTATGTAGATGATTGCGCAGACGCGCTTGTTTTCCTCATGTCGAATTATTCTGCCGAGCAGCATATCAACGTGGGCGTTGGAAATGATGTTTCCATCTTGGAGCTCGCTGAACTCGTTCGAGACGTTGTTGAGTTCCAAGGATCAATTGTAACTGACAAGACCAAGCCGGATGGGACGCCGCGCAAATTGATGGATGTGACGGAATTATCAGCAATCGGATGGAAAGCCAAGGTTGGTCTCGAACAAGGCGTCTCTGATGTGTACAAGTGGTATCTTCAGAGCCAATAGAGCTCTTTGAAGCTCCTGGTTCCGTGAATTGGCTATTGAAAAGCGTTTTCGAGATAGAAAATTGAGCGCCGAACTTTGTGTATAGTCAGATGACCATTGGCCAGGGCGGTATTTTTGGCTTAGGCGAGTGCGGTTTGGTGCGGGGATGATTTAGCGAACTAGTGCGATCAAAATTGGGGATGCCGAAAGGTGGGGGAAAAAACTCAAGGAGATGAATCCGAGAGCAATCCTATGTCGTCTGAAAAGTATCGGACCGGCAAATTGGGTGGGCGACTTGGAATATCCGCTCCGTCGAATGGTCGCGTGATTGCAGATATTGTGATGTCCGTTGACTTCTGCTTCGTCGTTTTGTCGGCTTTGGCGGCAGAGTGGATTTACATTTTTTCTTTCCTAGAAAAAAACTCTAATTCTTCCAACTACGTAATTGCTGGTGTTCTCGGAGGCTTTTGTTCGGTTGCAGTTATGCGACAGCGCGGCGTCTATAGCCTGTCAACACTGTTGATGTTGCGCGGTCAGCTTAACCGCATTCTTCTCGGCCTAGCTTTGGCTTTCGTGATCCTTCTTGGTGTCGGCTATTTGTTGAAAGTGTCGGCGGATTTTTCGCGTGGTTGGGTCACCATTTGGTTCGGATTTAATGCACTACTGCTGATCGGGCATCACGCGTTTGTTGCGCGCATTTTGCGAGGTTGGACGTCGTCTGGGTTTTTTGCGAACAATATCGTCATATACGGAAGTGGTTCCATTGCTCGCAGGCTTGTCGAACATTTTGGCAATAACTTTCAAAGTTCGCGTATCGTCGGAATTTATGACGATCCCGATCCTGATGAAATCTCGAACGAATTAGTTTCCGGTGGCATAGCCGATCTTATTCGTGCTGGCCAGTTAACGCCGATCAATGAGATTTTGGTAGCGCTCCCGCTTACTGACGGGGAGCGTATCGCTCATGTCGTCAGTCAACTTGCGGTGCTCCCGACAAATGTGAGGCTTTGCCCGGACATGGCCGCTTTCTCACTGAATCCGGTAGGGTTGGTGCATCACGATGGGGTGGCTTTTCTGGAGCTGGTGCGTGCACCGATGGACAATTGGGCGCCAGTGCTAAAAGCGATGGAAGATCGGATATTGTCCGCTATCGCGTTGATTTTGGTGTTGCCAATTATGGTATTCGTGGCGCTGGCTATACGATTAGACAGTCGTGGTCCGGTTTTCTTTCAGCAAAGGCGACATGGTTTTAACCATCATGTTATTTCTGTAATGAAATTCCGTACAATGAATGTTGTAGAGGATGGTGAGCATGTGCAACAGGCGCAACGCAATGACCCACGTATTACGCGTATTGGAAAAATTTTGAGGCGAACAAGTCTTGATGAACTTCCACAACTATTTAATGTGCTTCGCGGAGATATGTCATTGGTAGGGCCGCGTCCGCATGCGATTGCTCATAACGAGTACTATTCAGCAATTCTTGAAACTTATGCCAATCGACATAAGGTGAAACCTGGAATCACTGGCTGGGCTCAGGTCAATGGATTTCGAGGGGAAACAGATACGCCAGACAAAATGCGGAAGCGCGTCGAGTGCGACCTATATTACATTGAGAACTGGTCGCTCTGGCTCGATCTGAAGATTCTTTTGATGACACCGTTTTTGGTTTTCTTTGGCAAGAACGCTTTCTGAGGTTGAACTAGCTGTTGCCAGAAACAGTTTCTCGGCCAACTGAATGATAGGTGAACCCGGCAGCGGCAGCTTCTGACAGTGAGTAGATGTTGCGTAGATCAATGATGAGCGGCATTTTAAGCAAGCTTTTGATCCGTGCAAAATCCAAAACCCTGAACTCATTCCATTCGGTCAAGACCAACAAAGCGTCTGCATCAGGCATCACACTATAGGCGTCATTGACCCATTCGATGTTGTCCAGGTATTTGCCGGCCTCTTCCATACCCTCGGGATCATAGGCACGGATTTTGGCGCCCGCCTCTTGCAAAAGAGGTATGATGTCTAGGCTTGGTGCGTCGCGCATATCGTCCGTATTGGGCTTAAATGTTACGCCAAGGATGCCCAACGTCTTGCCGTTGATATCATTGCCGCAAGCGGCGATTATCTTTTTGGCCATGCGGCGCTTGCGCTCGTTGTTGGCTTCCATCACAGCCTCAACGATAAGCGTCGGTGCTCCAACCTTGCGCGCTGTGCCGGTGAGCGCGAGCGTGTCTTTGGGAAAGCAGGAGCCGCCGAAACCAGCGCCAGCTTGCAAGAACTTGGGGCCGATGCGGCTGTCGAGGCCAATGCCTCGCGAGACGTCCTGCACATCTGCGCCGACCCGTTCACAGATGTCGGCGATCTCGTTGATAAAGGTTACTTTGGTCGCAAGGAATGCGTTAGCGGCATATTTGGTCAGTTCGGCTGTAGCGCGGCTCGTATAGATCATCGGGGTTTCGTGGAGCGTAAGGGGACGATAGAGCGCCTGCATGACTTGTTGCGGCCGCTCGCCCTCCAGTCCTACTACAACACGATCGGGCTTCATAAAGTCGTCGATCGCTGAGCCTTCGCGCAGAAACTCTGGATTTGATGCGACGTCGAATTCAGCGCGGGGGTTCTCCGCGCGAATAATAGCGTCGACTTCGGTGCCTGTGCCCACGGGCACAGTCGATTTATCAACGACGACAGTGTAGCCCTTCAGGTGCTTGGCGATTTCTTTCGCCACGGCATAGACGGCGCTGAGATCGGCGCTGCCGTCTGTTTCCTTGGTGGGGGTGCCGACCGCGATGAAGACTGCTTCGCAATCTGGGACCGCGTCAGCATAGGAGGTGGTGAAACTTAAGCGCTGGGCACGGATGTTGTGTTTGACCATGTCTTCAAGGCCAGGCTCGAAGATCGGGATTTCGCCATTGTGGAGGCGCTCAACTTTGCCCGCATCATTGTCGACGCAGATGACTTCATGGCCAAGGTCTGCAAAGCAAGTGCCGGTCACAAGCCCCACATAGCCTGTTCCGATCATGGCAATTCGCATTGTCTTTGTCCCCGCTTTGCCCGAACACCTAGTGCCATGAGGCCTGCGAGGTCCGGATTGTACGATACTCGAGGGTGCACCCCCGTATGGGAGCTATATTATACTGAAGCGTTCTGGGGAAGGCGGTTGAATCCCGCGTCTGATTTCTCTGATATCGAAAACCGTTTCAACCTCGACTGGAATAGGGTGCTCAGAATTGTCGCGTAGTGCTGGTTGCCGTCTGACCGTAAATCGGGCAACTCGGCGCTGAGACGCCCCATGGTGCGTTTATTGACCGCGTAGGCGGCCTCAAGCTCCGCGGTCGAGGTTGCTCCCTCCACGACACGCCTTATGGCCGAACAGCAGCGAACTGGGTCCTTGAATACCCCTTGAATGTCACCCGTCGGTCCGAAGGCGATCCAGGGCGCTTTCGTCTCAGAGATGTTGAGATTACTGCCTTCATCGGGTCGACCTGCCGAAGATGAACAATTGCGGTCAGGTAGCCGGGCGCCGCTATTCAGTGCCTCAATCGTTGAAGGGTGAGTTTTGTCATAGAGCGACAATCCGAAAGGTGCACCAAGGGTCGCGAGGCATCTTTTTGTGGCATCGGTTTCGGCGGCTTTTAGCGCCAGCCCATGGGCCTCGCCCGGATCTTGCCCCACCGCCTGACCAACACCGCTACCCTCGCGCACGATGCTTGCCAGCCCCGCACGAATGCGTATTTGGACGCGTGCTGTATAGGCGCAGACCGGATTGCCGTTTGATTTACCCTGCCAGACGCATTGGGTGGCAAGGGTTGCCCGATCCCAATTCTCCGGACCGAAGATGCGATTGGCCTCTGCGATGACGTACCAGCCTTCGAGGTAGGCGAGCGTCCTGCCCTTGTCCTGTCTCGTGCGGATTTGCTCCTGCGGTGGGGCTTTTTTCAGGGCGGTCTTTTGCCTGCGCGTCAGACCTTTTTCAATGATGAATGTTTTTGGTGTTGCGTCGTTCATTTGAGCCCCTCTCAACGCGTGCGAATGGTGATGGATGATCCGTGTTTGCCTAGGCGCGCGCCCGGGACAAACGTGCCTGCTTTGAGCGCATTGTTCAGCGTGGTGCGATCAAGCGTTGGCGGCTGCGGGCGCCAATAGGTCGCCGGTATCAAGGCTTCGTCGGTCACCTCAAGGGGCTGGGGCGACTTTCTTGTCGAGACTGTTAAATCGGGGAGGATCAGGCGTGGGATCCCGGCCCGTGCCATGACGTCGGCTACAAGCTCGCGCTTTTTGTCGGAGCGCTCCTGCAGGCGCTGGAGCCTTGCCCGCATTTCATCAAGGCGGGATTTGAGCCCCGTGATGAGCATCTCGTCCTCAATTCGGGAGTGTAGGACCGCGCCCAAGGCCTCGTTGAGGCTCGAGAGCCCCTCGAGCGTATCGCTCAAGGTTTCGTCGTCGATGTCGGGAAAATCTTCGAGCAGGCGCGTTTTCAGATAGAGATGCGCGTTCAGTTCTGCGGTGATGTGGTGGGGAATGTCATGTGCCATAAGTGATCCTTTTGGGTTCATATTCGACCCGAATCATGCCATCGTGTCACACACAGTCAACCTAAAAGTGTCATTATTAAATAAATAAAGGTCATTAATGATCTATTCGGCTCAGATACGCGCGGCTCGGGGCCTCTTGGGCTGGTCGCAAAATGAACTGGCACTTGCCGCAGAGCTTGGGGTTTCGACCGTAAAACGCATGGAGGCCTCCGCCACCCTCGTTCAGGGCAACGGCGGCAACATCTGGCGTTTGCAGGAAGTGCTGGTCGCGGCGGGCGTTGAGTTCATCGCGCCGGACGCGAATGCGGGCCCCGGTGTGCGGCTTTCCGAAACCCCGAAATGACCCGCTTCCCGTTCTATCCCCGTTAGTCCCGATATCCACTGGCTACAACTACAACAACATCCAAAAATCCCTTGTTAGTGGTAGGGCAGGGGGTAACGGGTGAGGACGCGAGTTTGAAACGGAAGCCCCGTGACCGGTGTTGCACCGAAGCCCTCAAAAGGACCCGCTATGGCCGCAGCTTTCGCAATTTGCGGGCCTGATTTTGATCGCGTCGATGCCGTCCTGATCCAAACCCTTAGCGCAAGTGCCAGTGGGTAAGTCCGGCGAACGTTCGACGGCCGGATTTTGTGTAGCGGCTTAGTTTAATGATGTGACAGGGACTGATCGAGTTCCTCTTTGCCATCGAGCATGGCGCGCTTGAACTCGAGGGGCTTTGCAATGTGCCTCAAATGGCTAATGCCCGCCTCGCTCGCCGTCAAAATCTCAATATCTCCGTATCCGAATATTCGTCCGAGCAACGTTTGGTCGGTCTTGATGTCATTGAGCTTTTCAAGCAGGGAGTCGCTTACCTGTTTCTCAAATACTCCGTTCATGTGGATGACACGCCGGTTAGTCATGACGAAGGTCTGGTTCTGCCAAACGAGGTATTGCCAAAAGGCAAATGCCAAGGGTATGAGCGCTGCCGCGAAACCATAGAGCACCTCAGGGCGATCCGGCGCTACGTATAGTCTGACGGCCACCACCGCCACGATTAGCGTTGCCGATAAGAACAACGACGAGAACATGCGGCCCCATAAGACCAGCCAATGTTGCCTTACAATCATCGTGACTTTTTCGTCATGCGCGAGGATCTGTTTCAGATATCCGCTGGGCTCAATGGCTTCGGTCATTGCTGGTCCTTTGGTCGCTGTCGATGCATCTGTGGCGTTAGCCTACCTTTTGCCTCTTGGTCGCGATACGGGCATCACCGTCGTAAATTGTATGCACGAAACTTCGGAGGCTGATCCGGGGTATTCTTGCCTCATCTTCTACGCTTCTCGCCCTCTGGTGGAGATCTTGCGCTGAGCGGAAGTGCGGAATCCTGTTTTTACCTATTTCATGGCCATCCGGGCGCCGCTCGCCATCGAGGTATATATTCTGCCTACAGATTATTGTGCTGGACTAGCCTTCCGATCGGAGCGTCAATCGTTGTGAAAAGTATTGAAATCCAGACCCGTCGTGAGACCCTCATTTAATGGCACGTATCGCCCCTATGACGCCCATCTATCAACGTGGGCAAACCCGCCCCCGTGCGATGCCTTCCGCACCTAATCAACGCAAACCCCGAAAGCGCGATAAAGAGCATCTCGCCGCGGTCTCGCTATTACCATGCGCTGTGCCTGGTTGCGGGAGAGAGCCTGTCCACGTCGCGCATCTTCGATATGCGGATGCGAACGAAGGAGCGAGCCTTTGCGGGAAAGGTCAAAAGCCCGACGACTGGCGGGTGCTCCCGCTCTGCCCTGAGCACCATATGCACGGTCCGCAGGCTCAGCATGCGATGAACGAGCGGAGCTTTTGGGCGATGCATTGTATCGAACCTTACGCCCTTGCGCGTGCGCTCTACGGGCTAAGCGGGCAACATGACAAGATGCGCTTTCTTATCGAGCATGCGACGCTAATCTTTCCTCAGCGTGATTAGTGTTTGCCCAGAGCCCAGCATTTATCCATTTGGGGGCAGGGTCCTTTGATTATTTTGAGCCTGTTTGGACCGGCAGCAGCCCATACGGTTAAATGGCAACCAAGAACGCGCTAAAGAGATATGCCAAATCGAAAGTCTGCGCGCCAGCACTCCGCCCCCGTTTCAACTTTGACCGCCCAGAGTGGGAGGTGATCAAATTTTTTCATTGACCGTTTTAATGGACGCTAAATGACTTTACGTCTAGAGTAACGGTCAGAGAGGTTGATATGCGAACCACGCCGCCTATGCCGCTGCCGGTCAAGCGCGCCCTGACAAAGCTGGGTGCAGACATCAAAAGCGCGCGTCTTCGCCGCCGTATCACGACGACGCTGATGGCGGAGCGCGCTTTCGTGGCGCGCAGCACCTTGCAGAAGGTCGAGCAGGGCGATCCCGGCGTATCGCTAGGAGTCTATGCCACTGTGCTTTTCATCCTGGGTTTGAGCGAGCGGATTGGCGACCTTGCCGACGCCGACAGCGTTGGCTTGCAGCTTGATGAAGATCGGTTGCCCCGACGAGTGCGGGCCAGCAAGCGCCGCAGCGCGGGGCTGCCATGAGCGACCGGGAACTCCTGGTCTATCTCGATCTGACGGGCATGGCGCATTTTGTCGGACGCCTGTGGGCGCGCCGTGCCCGCAATCGGGAAAGCGCTACCTTCGAATACGACGCCGACTGGCTTGCCAGTCCGGCGCGCTTTGCGCTGGAGCCAGCCTTGATGCTCGGCGGCGGCCCGCAACACACCCAGCAGGGCCGCGCGCTGTTCGGCGCATTCGGCGATTCTGCACCCGATCGTTGGGGCCGGAATCTGATCCAGCGCGATGAGCGCCGCCGCGCACAGGCGGAAGGCCGCGCACCGCGCAGCCTGGGCGAAATCGATTTCCTGTTGGGCGTTGGCGACATCGCGCGCCAAGGTGCACTGCGTTTCAAGGAGACTGCCGATGGCCCGTTTCTGGCGAGCGGTGACGGCACGAACGTGCCGCCACTCATTCGCTTGGGCGAATTGTTGAACGCAGCGATGCGCGTAGCCGCCAACGGCGAGGACGAAGGTGATCTACGCCTTATCCTTGCGCCAGGATCATCGCTGGGCGGTGCGCGCGCCAAGGCATCCGTACTCGACCAACGCGGCGAGCTATCCATTGCCAAGTTCCCGCAAGCCGATGACACCTATCCTGTCATGCAGTGGGAAGCGGTTGCGCTCGACCTCGCCCGCCGCGCGGGCATCGAGGTGCCGACATGGCGGCTGGAACAGGTCGCCGATCGCACCGCCTTGCTGTTGCGCCGCTTCGACCGTGATGGCGACATTCGCATCCCGTTCCTGTCGGCCATGTCGATGCTGGGCGCAGCCGACAACGAGGATCACAGCTATCTGGAGATCGTCGATGCGCTCCGCCAATTCGGCTCGCAGCCCGAGCAGGATTGCGCGCAGCTGTGGCGGCGCATTGTGTTCAATATTCTGATTTCCAACACCGACGATCATCTTCGCAATCACGGCTTCCTGTATGGCGGTGCCGGGGGCTGGCGCTTGTCACCGGCCTACGATATGAATCCGACGCCGGTAGACGTGAAGGCGCGCGTCTTGAGCCTCGCCATTGACGAGGCCGACGATACCGCCTCGCTTGATGTGGCATTCAGGATGGCGCGCCAGTGTGGATTGAAGCAGCCTGCGGCCCGAGAAATCGTCGGGGAAGTCCAAACCGCTGTCGCGCAGTGGCGCAACTGCGCCGCGTCCTATGGACTCAACGCCCGCGACATGGCGCGTATGGCCTCCGCATTTGAACATGAAGCGGCTGAGGGCCTATGAAAGAGACATATATCTGGATGCGCGGCGCCCGCCGGATGTCCTTGACCACCTGCCCGGCAGGCTTCTTGGGGCTCGAGTGTTTGCTTCTCATATCCAGTCCTCTATCGCTTCGACGAGAACTAAATACTCCTTAAGCTACAACCTCATATCTGGGCCATAAGCGCTGACGGCGGATAGTTACCAATTTCGAGTATGACACTTATTTAGAGGTGGTTTGATGAGGGCGCAGGATTACCGTGGCGGCGGCATGGAGCACACCGCTAGTTATTATGCGGCCAGCGCAAATAAGTCACCCGAACGTTTGCCGCTCAAGGGTGACGCGCATATTGATATCTGCATTGTCGGGGCTGGTTACAGTGGTCTCTCAACGGGCCTACATTTGGTTGAGAAGGGTTACAAAGTCGCCATTGTTGAAGGTGCCCGGGTTGGTTGGGGTGCGTCGGGACGGAACGGCGGACAGATTGTCAACGGCCTGAACGCTAGTCTGCAAACGATCAAGAAGCGTTATGGATCTGATACAGCGAACTTCGTTGCTGGACTAGTACAAGAAGGTGGGGAAATTATTCGGGAGCGGATAAAGACCTATGACATTCAATGCGATCTAAAGGAAGGCAACGTAGTTGCCGCTTTTACCGGTGCGCATATGCGCGAATTGGAAAACAGGCTGAAGCTCTGGGCGGATTACGGCATCAAAAATCAAGAGATGCTCGATAAGGAACAGCTCCGTGCGCATGTAAATTCCAATGCATATGTTGGTGGCGTAATTGACCATTCCGGTGGGCATATGCATCCGTTAAACTTGGCGTTGGGTGAGGCAGCGGCCTTTGAGAAACTAGGTGGAGTTATCTACGAAAACTCCCCTGTCATTCATGTAGACACAGGCGCCGCAAAGCCCGTGGTTAAAACTCGCGACGGTTCAGTTACCTGCAACACTGTTGTTCTGTGCGGCAATGCCTATTTAGACCATGTGGTGCCTACGCTTACATCACGGGTCATGCCTGTTTCGACCCAAGTCATGGCGACGGAACCGCTGGGCGAACAAAGTGCGCGCGACCTTATCCCCACGGATGTGTGCGTTGAGGACGTGCGCTATATTCTCGATTATTATCGCTTGTCTGCAGATAATCGCATGTTGTTCGGCGGCGGCTTGGTTTATGGCGGCACGGATCCCAGCGATATTAGAGCCAAACTACAACCGAATATGGAGAAGGTCTTTCCACAGCTCAAAGGAACAAAGATCGACTACGCTTGGAGTGGAAATTTTGCTCTTTCCTTTAGCCGCGTGCCACAGATGGGCCGCATCGGCAACAACACATATTTTGCACATGGCTTCAGCGGACACGGAGTTACAGGGTCCCATACATTTGGGCGTATCCTTTCCGAAGCAATCGATGGCGACAGAACCCGGTTCGATGTATTCGAGAACGTACCCTGGTATCCCTTCCCAGGCGGGCGGATGTTTCGCGTTCCCTATTCAATCGCGGGCTCATGGTGGTACGCTCTGCGAGACAGGCTGGGGATCTGATCCCAAGTACCAACTTCACCGCCTAAAGTTTAAACTCTCGGCTGAATACCCTTCGTTCCATAGTCCACCTCCAGTTCCATCATGACACCTTAACTCGCTGTCTACGAAATCGGCAGCAGCCCAAACCCCCCGCCGTCCAAGGGCGATAGATTCAAGTTTTCCAACTTGAAAAGGTCTGATTTCCCGGGAGCAGGTCACCTTGAGCAGCTCCTCGACGGCACCACCTTCCCCATTTCAGGCCTCTTGCCATAAGACCATAAAAAGACCATATTCAGTCTTTCTTTAGGCAGGAGAACGGCCATGCGCTACTCATCTCAAGTCAAGCCGATCAGCTACCTCAAAGCCAACGCTGCAGAGATATTGACGCAACTTGCTGAACAACGTGAGCCCCTGCTCATCACCCAAAACGGTGAAGCCAAGGCCGTCCTGCAGGATCTAGCCTCGTACGAAGAGACTCAAGAAACCCTAGCCTTGCTGAAAATCCTCGCGCTGGGTAACCAAGATGTGACAGCTGGGAAGGTCAAGCCTGTAGCCGATGTCGTTGCCCGTCTGCGGGCCAAACGAGCGACTATCTGATGCCTCGCACGCCAGCCAAGTTCGCAGTTCTGCTCACCAAGGGTGCAGAGCAAGACTTGGAGTCCATTCACGACTACATTTCCGAATTCGACTGCGTGGCCAACGCCAATTACGTGTTGGATGAATTAATGGAGGCGGTGGAGAGCTTGTCGAAGTTTCCAGAGCGCGGAAGCTATCCAAAGGAACTAGTAGGCCTCGGCATCAAAGAGTATCGCCAAATTTTCTTTAAGCCGTACCGCGTGATCTACCGTGTCACGGGCAGCCAAGTCATCAACTATCTGATTGCTGACGGGCGCCGTGATATGCAGTCAGTGTTAGCGAGAAGGCTGTTGGGCGCATAGTTCATCTGCCAGTTCGGACTATAATTCGAATGGATTTGTACCAGTGCTCACCAGTCCGGCGAGCCTATTTTTTGGGCGGCTGTCCGTCATCAGAACAACTGGCAACATTCTCAGCAATATTTTTAGCTATTGCTGAAAGGTCTCAAAGTTGATGTTTGTCGGAGGTCGTGTGGGTCGTCGTAAGCTGCTGCTTGACTACCCTCCTCTTCTTCATGCGAAATCCTCAGCTCGACCTTGAACGGTAAATTGGAATTTTCCAGCTTCAAATGGTCCAGTTTCTTGGGGGCAGGTCACGCGGTGTTCAAACATACGGGCCGCATAGTGACAGGTGAGCGTATCGCCTTGCCTCTGTCAGAGGATGGCGAGACCGTCGATGGCATATTGGGAATTACCATTTTTGAGGACCCCAAATTGACCGATGAAATTTGAGATTATCCGACTTCTGAGACAGGTGAGTTTATTTCGCTTTTAATGGGCATCGTTCGGAAACTTGTCGCAAAAGAATTTGACTCTCATCCTTGTTCCTCCGCAATTGCGATAAGACCAAAATCCTCCCCTATTTGGAGCCTTAATTCTGTCTCAAGGGCGCTGACGTCGAACGCTCAAGCATCGGTGTACCTTGAAGCTAAGGCGTCAATCAGCTTTGTTGCCGGTCAGGGCTTTGTCCCTTTCAAAATCCCGTTCGTCCTCCTGAAAAAAGCACTCGACTTATGTCGCGAAGGAAGCGTTTCTGTTCCCGCCGGGTGACGGCTGGCTTAGATGTGTGGATGGGAGGGGTAATGGATCAAGATACACGGAGCCTTGCGCGCCAACTCTTTGCGCGCGCGACCATGATCCTTGAACGGGCGCACGAGGTCTCGGTCACTGGGCAATCGCCGCGGCTGACTGTTAATGGTGGAACGCAACAGGCGCTGGAGCTACGCCAGATCGCACGTGAGGTCTCTGTTCTTGGCGAGGCGATAGAGGTCGTCATTGGCACCCGGATCCCGGGCCGTGGCCGCTAGAGCGGCATATCGAACCCACCCATTCGCACCAGACCCTATCTCTGACCTGAAATGCCTCCGGGCTGCCGCAACATCCGAAGTACGGCGAACTGCGTCAGCCTTTGGGCTTGCGTCCACCTTTGAGGGGGGCGGGGAACTTGGTGCCTGCCCGGGGCGGTGCAAAAAGGTCCGAAATTTTGACCGAAAGCGCGGCTGCAAGCCGTTCGAGGACCGCCACGGTCGGGTTCTCCATTTTTCGCTCCAGGCGGCTCACATAGGTCCGATCGATCTCGGCGTCGACGGCCAAAGCTTCTTGCGACAGCCCCTGCTTGACGCGGAGCTTGCGGATGTTGTGAGCGACGATGTCCTGGGCACGCATAGGGCGAGCCGATCATCTTGTTACTCATTAAACCACGGACTATTGTCCTCATATTATTTTGAAACCACATGGAATGTCGGGACTGGCCCGGCAAAGACGGGGAGAAATTGAACATGATTGAGAGACGCAAACGATGGCGCGTGTTGGCTATACTGGGTGCCATATGTCTGGGGCTGACGGGATGTGCCACAAGACCTACCGCAAGCCAGATTGCCACGGCGGACTATGGGTCACGGCCG
>TARA_R110000868_G_scaffold100128_1_pt1 | contig 24739 bp, 29 predicted proteins | sample TARA_R110000868 | Tara Oceans TARA_R110000868 (sample SAMEA4397489) | marine metagenome | biome: Polar Biome; feature: [SRF] surface water layer (ENVO:00010504); material: water (ENVO:00002006), including particulate matter (ENVO:01000060) such as... | depth 5 m | reverse complement strand
CCCTACAAAAGGCAAGTGAAAAGATTTATTAATTTTTATTTAAAAATATTTTTTTAACGTAAGAAATCGATCAGACTCTGGTTTAGCATAGCCTGAGAGGCCTTATAGGAGGTTTGAAGAACATTTTGATGACGCGATATGTCTGAAAATAATTCTGCAATATCTGCATCAACGAGCTTACTTTTGCGATCAGCAGCACTGACATTATCAGCTTCTAAAATATTTTTTGAGCGATCAATCGAGTTCACAACGGAACCAATTCTTGTGCGAAGTGTCACGAGGCGATCTACGTCATCATCAAACTTTTCCAATAATCCTTGAATCGCTGTAGCGTCATTATTTTCTAATCCAACAATTAACCCATCGAGATGGGTGAAAATATTACTGGAATCATTAAATCCATCCTCGGCCCCGCCCTTTTTTGAAGCAGGTGTTCTGGTTGAGCCTTGAATTAGATTGGGCTCTGGATCATTGGCCGTATCTGAAGCATCACTTTTTTGAAAATTATTAACGTCATTAATAGGCTCAGGCTGCTTAAATGAAGCTGTGCCATTGGCGTAGAAGATCTCTGCCCCATGAAGATTAATTGGAACAAAGAAATCCTTGGCAATCTCAAGTGTAGAGCGACCCTTATCACCCTGATAAACACCGTTGTCATCAAAAGGCTTAGTTAAAGATTTAAAACCACCGAAGACATACTTTTGGCCAACTCGTTTATTGGCAATGGACATGGCCATATTGCGAAGCTGAATGACTTCATTGGCCACGGCCTTTCTGGTATTTTCATCGTACAAATCTGATGACTGAGTAATGGCAATCTCTTTAGCTTTGACCAGTAGGTCAGTAATTTCTTCGAGAGATTTTTCGGCAACACTTAAATGTAGCGTGGCATAGTCAGCATTTTTTAAGTACTGCGCATTATCTGAAACTCGTGAACCAATAGCTAGTGACTCAACATTGCCAACAGGATCATCTGAAGGGCGCGTTGCCTTCTTCAGGGTTGAACCCTTAAGTTGTAGGTCCTCTAGTCGCTCTTTCGTTTTATTCAGAGCGAACTTGATGGAGGCCGTACTGCTGTTGTCAGATACACGACTCACAATCTATTACCTTTTAATCGAAAGAACTGTTTCAAACATTTCTTGCGCCGTTTGCATTACTTTTGCTGAAGCTTGGTAGGCATGTTGAAAGCGAACCATGTTGGCCGTCTCTTCATCCAAATTCACTCCAGCGATTCTCTCTCTAATATTTTGTGCCTGAACCATGATGCCTTCAGACTGCTCGCGATCTAGTTTAGCTTTTCCAGTTTCAAGGCCGATACGACCAATTGTTTGCAGATAGGACTCTTCAAGTGTGGCCGTACCGCCGTCCATAATGCGTTCATGCTGCAGCTTTGAAATTGCAAGAGCAATGCGGTTGTCGCCAGGGCTATTATCTTGAAGCGCCGTTGCGATATTTGAAAGATCGTCTTTAACAAGCGCTGACAAGTCGAGTTCTAGTGCTGCATTTTCGCGTGTGGTTGGAGCCTTAAAGAAATCCATTCCGGTTAAAGGTCCTTTCTCGTCAGCTAGCGCGCCAGGAGTAGAGGGACGATTGGCAAAGCCACGGCGGTGAAGGGCGTTTACACTGTTGGCAAGATCAAAGGCAATATCATCTACCTTAACTTGCAGTGAACGGATGTCTTCATTTCTCACTTGTGCCATGGACGAAAGACGTCCATTTCTAAACTTATCTGTAATGGCCGATGATGGGCGATCTTTAAAATAAACTTCTACCGACCCTGCCATATTATTTGAACTGTCTTCTTTAGCAGTTCCACGAATGGCGAGTTCTTGTGTTTCCATGCCCGAAACAATCGTACCGACATTCTTTGCCATCACAATATAATTATTTCGCTCATCCATATAAGTATGAACTTCAAAACTCTCTGATAGACCCTTAATAATAAGGTCTCGTTGATCTCGTAGATCACCGGTTTCGCCGCCAAACCCTTCGACAATAGCGATTTTCTTGTTGAGTCCTGCGATATTTTTAGCCGCTTGGTTGATCTCATTAATTTCTTGCTCGAGTCGGCCATCGACCTGCTTGGCAATTCCGTCAAGAGAGCTTCTGACGCGTTTAAAGTCCTGGGAAACTAATTGAGCACTATCGCGAACGACAGAGCGAATTGTTTCGTTCTCAGGTTGATTGGCGAGCTCTCTGAAGGAGTTATAAAACTTATTAAGAACCTTATTGAGGCCATCGCCGTCAATCTCATTGAAAATATTCTCAACTTGCTCGAGCTGGTCTGCTCTTTCTTTATGAAAATGATGTGACGATGTCGCTTTATCTAAACGTTTCTCAACGTAAATGTCATGTGAACGATTTACACCTGTGACTCTTGTTCCAGTTCCTTGAACCAAACCGCCTTTATCAATAGGCATATTCGTTTGTTGAATAACTCTTTGGCGCGAATAACCCTCAGTATTAACGTTCGCAATATTATGCGACGTCGTCTCCAAGGACTTCTTGGAGGCCGAGAGACCAGATTTTCCGATATTCAATAAATCGGGCAAATTCGCAATCCTTTGCGCTTAAGCGCCACGTCCCAGTGCCTGGGCACCCTTGGAGTTATAAGTTGAGTAGCTCTTTTTACCAACAGCTTCTTCTCTAATCTCGCGAAGAGACATAAGAGCTTTGTTGATAAAAAGTTGGTTCTTTTTATTTTGTTGTTGAATCTTCTCGATAATATCAATCAAAAGGGCATTAAAACGCTTGAGGTGATGCTGATCTTTTGTTGCCTCATAATCGCGCATTGTGGTTATAAGGTCTGAAACAGACGATACAGCTTTTTGACTGCGAGCCTTAAGATCTTTATTCAAATCACTGATTGCTTCTTTACGCTCGTGATCAAGTGTGGCGATAAAGGCAATCAAGTCATTCTTTTCATCAAGCTTTTCTTCAAGCTCTTCAATTTGACTGCCAAGTAAAAGCGAATACTCATCAAACGTGAGCTCAAGAAGGCGCTGATGTGATTCACAAAGTTTTTTCCACAAATCCGTGACACGGAAATAGTGAATTGAATACGCTTGGTCCATCCTAGACTCCACTTACAATTCCTAGCTTAAAATTCGGCAGACAGCATTTTATCGGCCAAAGCGTCGTAATCAACTTGATAAGTGCCTGCTTGAATCTGTTGCTTTAAGCGAGCAATCTTATCAGTGTTATCAACTTCTGGTGCTGCATCTACGGCCTTCTTAATCATTGAGAAGTCGCGAACAGCATCTGCGATATCAACCTTGGCATCATTTTTTGTTGTATCTTTAAGTTCTTGCGCACGATAAGCATCGTTGCGCTTGATGCTTGTCTTGTTGGTAGCACCAGCTCTTTCAGCAGAAGTCTTGCTGTTAGGGAAAAAACTAGAGCGTGAGGTATCGATACTACTCATTAGAGCCTCCGTTGCCGACATTTTTGTCGGTAACAATTTTTTGAGTCGGCTGACCCATTGTCGGCGCATTCTTCTTAATCGCCGGTTTTGAATTCAAATATCTTTGGTATGAAAACTGGTTTCGCATTCTCTCTGGATAAATCTGATCCAAGATTGTTTTTTGCAAACCAAGCTCACTATTCTTTGCCATCATTTCTGCACGTTCTTCGCGCATAACCGAGTCATAGTAGTCCATTGAAGAAGAGGACTCATCAGTGCGATCAACACTGTTATCCATTTGCTCAAGCATGTACTCGGCAAATTGTTTCTCCATGCCTTCGGCAACATTTTTGTAAGGTTCTGGGATGAAATGCCGATCCTTAACTTGAGTGCGATCACGACGGTTGTGCGCATTTTCTATAGGTAGAGCAGAATTTGGTTTTTGAATGTTGGCCATGTTCTCCTCTTCCTTAAGTTGATCAGCCTTTTTGGGTGTTGGGCATTTTCATCCTGAAAGCCCCACTACAACTCATTCTAGCACGTTTTACCAAGTGGAATCCAGACACTAGTCTGACACCGGGCAAATCTTGCTGCTAAATGAGTTCTATTTCGCCTATGAGTGCACCATTTTGCTTAAGTGCTTGAAATATCGATATTAAATCATCTGGTGTAGCACCATACGAATTCAAACTTTTGACCAGGTCATTAAGAGTGGTTTGCTTTTCCATATAGTAGAGCGATTGGCCCTTGTTTTTACCGGCCTGATTTCCTTCACCAATTTGGATGGTAAGTTCACCGTGACTAATGGCCACCGGCTTAAGTACCACTTCACCGCCGGCGACAATGGTTCCAGATCTTTCATTAATTACAATCTTAGCTTTTTGATCAGAGATCACTTTAAAATTCTCAACAACTGCAAGTAATTCAACAATTTTTCTCTGGTAATTAACGGGAACAATTAAATCAACTGTGGTGGCATCTTTGGCCGAGGCATATTTCCCGCCTAGCTCTTGATTGATGGTGCGCTCAATACGAGCGGCGGTAGTGAAGTCTGGTTGATTGAGACTAAAACGAATTGAATCTTTCTTGTCAAAATCGAGCTCAACTTCACGCTCAACAATAGCGCCCGAAGGAATAGTTCCAGTCGTCGCAAACTTTGCACCATTTCTAAGTCCACCAATCGAGAGTGGTCCACTGGATATCGCATAAATATTACCGTCCCCCGCCTTCAGTGGAGTAACAAGTAACGTTCCACCGGCCAATGAAGAAGCATCACCAACAGAAGAAACTGTGACGTCAATGGTTTGACCCGTTCTAGCAAAGGCCGGAAGTTTTGCTGTCACGATAACACTCGCAACGTTCTTTGAAGCAATTTCTCTTTGTGGATTAAGTCCAAGTTTTTGAAACATACGACGAAGGGCCGTATCGGTGATCTCTCCACCACCATCACCGGTTCCATTGAGTCCAATGACAATACCATAACCAATGATTGGATTATCACGAACACCTTTTACTGAAACAAGATCTTTAAGTCTTGATGAGTCAGCAGCGAAGGCCGGTAAACAAAGAAGAGTCGATAAAATAAATGCACTAAGTGTTTTCATTGCTTACCTCAAAACCGTTACAGTTTGTTCAAGAATGCTGTCGGAGCTAACCGTATTATTGTCATTAAGATCGCGCTTTGGAATCAAGGCCTGAATTTCGACTAAGCGTTTACGATTCTTATATAGAACGTCTTTACGTCCCCTAAGAAGTAAATGTTGATCATCAATTTGTTCAATCACAACGCTCGAGATTCTGTCGTAAACGCGATTGGCACCTGAGACACCTTCATCGAAACTTTCATCGCCACCAGCTCTAGGTGAGGCTTGACCAGTCGCCACTGCATCAGCTGCAGGAGCTGCTGGGGTGGCCGCGTCCTTTTTGGTGTCATCTTTACTGGCCGTAGCCGGCTCGGGGAAGGCGCGTTTTAACTCGATGGTAATTTCATTTTTAAGCTTATTAAAAACATTGATCAAAACGATGTCACCGTTTTGAACCTGTTGTGCATTAGTAAATAAGTGATTTGTTTTTCCATCATTAGACGCCCAAAGGCTACCAGAGGAACCATTGTCTCGAAGATCATCAGCGCGCACACGTTTTCTTCCCGCTGTTTGAGTTTCATACTGCCTTTGAACCGCTGGCATCATGCGGGGTTGGTCATTGGAGGACGGAGCATTCTGACCCATCAGTGCACTGGTTGGAGGTCTTCTATTTGTTTGAAAATTTGGATTGCCACGATAAAGATCAAAGTTTCCCTGCGCCTGGGGCTCTGGCTTAGCGTAGCCATCTTCATTATCAAAGTCGCGATACATCTGATCAACCATGCCAGCGCAAGACTGTAGTAAAAGGGTGATCATAGCGAGAGTTAAAAGTCTTTTCATAATTCCACCACAACTTTATTAGTATCCACAACTTTGCCCCAAATAATACGAGAGCTGCGTGAGTTTTTAAGTTTAATTCGTTGTCCTAATACACCATAACTAAGAGGCTTGGCCGAGCCATTGATTGTAATGGCGCCGTCTTGGATCAGGACGTTAACATCTGTATCTGGACGCACCAGTTGCATCGGTGAAACTTGAGACTTAAACAGTGTCTCACCAGGGGCAATTGTTTTTGATAATTTGTAGAAATGCAGAGGAATGGCGGCCGATAATAATTGATTTGGCTTAGAGGAATAGATATTTTTTTGAACAAAGCCTGAAGGATCAATAGCGTTGAGTCCTGGTGCGTGACTTCTGGTCGCCACTAGGGCCTTCGTAGGAACACCAATCTCTGTTGTAATCCAATGGGTAGACTGGCTACTTCCTAAGGAATCACGAATTCGGATTCTAATCGTATTTTCACCAGTTGAGGGACAAGAGGCGCAATCAAGGTCGAGCTTTTGATCTTTTGCAAAAGTAAGGGCGCTTAGACCACTAAGGCGTTTTGCTTCAAGAATCTTACCCTCGGTAGGCAAGATGCCACGTCGACTGAGCTCATCATCAAGAGTGCGAAAGACAACCTTCTGAGGCGTTATAGAGATATCTTTGAAGGTATTACTAAAAACAAAGCTTTGCACTGGGCCCTGGGCATTTTGTGCAAATACAATAAAGCGCCCCAGTTGCTCGTTATTACAATTAGATTTCTTCACAAGATTTGAAAAGTCACCTTGCTTGGAGAGAATAAGAATTTGATCATATGTTTCAATGAAGCAACTGCCAGCAGATGCGCTAAAGGAAAAGAGAATTGTTAATAAAAAAGCAAAGCGCACTAAAACCTCAACGTATATTGTTAACTGTCTGAAGCATTTGATCGGCGACACCCATGACTTTTGAATTCATTTCATAAGCGCGTTGGGCACGAATGAGGTCTGTCATTTCAGTCATAATGCTTACGTTACTGGCTTCAAGAGCACCTTGCATGATGACGCCGGCATTGTTATCACCGGCCACTTGCTGTACTGGTTGACCGGAGCTTTGTGTTTGGGCGTAAAGATTGGCACCTTGAGCTCTAAGGCCAACCGGATTAATGAATGTGTAAACTGGAATTTGCCCGACGTTAACTGGCTCTACTTGGTCTTTGATAAAAGCTTCGACCACGCCTGATTCAGAGATGGTTAATGACACTGTACCTGGCGGCAGTGTGATTCCCGGCATGACCTTGTAGCCATTTTTTGAAACCAAAACTCCGGTATGATCGACATTAAAAGCGCCATCTCTTGAGTAGCGAATTTGACCATTGGGTAGTTCAATACCAAAAAAGCCATCACCATTAATCATTAGATCGTATGGATTTTGAGTCATTTGTGGATCGCCCTGACTTAGCTCTTTTCTAACTGCAACAATACGTGAACCAGAACCAACTTGAAGACCGACATTATATTTACTGTCATCACTTGAGCGGGCACCGGCTTCAATAATTGTTTCATAGAGAAGATCTTCAGATTCAGCGCGCTGCTTTTTATAGCCAATGGTATTTACGTTAGCGATATTGTGAGAAATCGTGTTCACGTGTACTTCTTGTGCCGCCATTCCTGAAGCCGCAGTATTAAGCGCCTTAAGCATAGCGAAAGACTCAAAACTAAAAGCGAGTGAAGTGATTAAAATGAATTTATTAAACATATATTCCCTTAAAATCTTCCGATTTCGTTAACGCCTTTAGCTGAAATTTCATCATAGGCCTTGATAGCTTTTTGAATACTTTCAAAGTGTCGGTGCGCTTTAATAAGTTCAGACATTTCTGCCACTGTGTTGACGTTTGATTGCTCTACAAAGCCTTGATTAACAGATGTATTGCTGGGTTCGCTCAAGCGATTGTCTGCGTGTGGATTGATATAAAGAGAGTGGCCTTCTTTCCTTAGAGCGTGGGTATCTTTAAATTCTGCAACCGATAAAGTTGTAAGTGGTTGACCATCAATAAAAATCTCACCACCAAGATTCAAAGATAAGTTTTTCGCACCGGTTAAAGGCAGTTGAATAGCGCGATCTTCTGGGGCTGCAGGCTTGAGTGGGTCTTCTGGCTTAGATAAAACCCGATGCCCCTGGTCGGTTACAAGATAACCCTCAGGGTTTAAGCCCAATGTGCCTCGACGAGTATAACGCACACCGCCTGGAGCGAGAACCTCAATAAAACCAGGTCCATTTAGAGCAAGGTCGAGAGGATTTCCGGTTGGAGCTAATTGGCCTTGAGTAAAGTCTGTATAAGAGCCATCGACTTTGACCATAGCGTTTTCGGCGCCGTAACTTCTATAGAAGTCTTCGGGCGACCATTCGCGATTTGGTAAATCAATATCGCTGTGGCCTTTATCGAGGGCGGTGATGTACTCACGAAAGGTAACGCCGTCCTTCTTAAAGCCGGTCGTATTGGCGTTCGCCACGTTATTGGCGATGGTATCAACCTTTCTTTGTTGAGCAATGGCACCAGAAATTGGAACCCAAAGGTTTTTCAAATCATCACCCTCCTGGCGATTACTGCAAAATTTTGCTTTAGGGCTTCCTGCCCAAGGTAGACCAATGGTCCTACACATCAACATCATACCAATTAGGGAGACAATTCTGCCACTGCGGCAAAAATCTCCCGCGAATAAGTACATGCAAGGGGGTGCCATATTCAGTATAACTTATTAAAATTGCTGTAAGAGATTCAAACAACCTTGATCAAGTATCGTCAAAGTGATGACACCTGGCAGTGAAAAGCAAGGAATACGATGAGCGCAAAAAAAACCAATGCATCTTTTGAAGCAGAATTGGAAAAATTAGAAGAGCTTGTTTCAAAACTTGAAGGCGGAGAAATTCCACTTGAAGAGAGTTTAAAGTTATTTGAAGAAGGTGTTGAACTCTACAAATCGTGTAAAAAGCGCATGGGTTCAATTGAGGTTAAGATTAATAAATTAACGGATTCAATGAAAGAAGAGAGCTTGGAAGAGTAATGCATAAAAAAAATATTTTTACTCTATGTTTGGCTCTAGTAATTACTAGTTGCGCGCTAACTCAAAAAAATGAAAGTAGTCGTGCTATGTCAGTTAACGATATTGAAAATCAAAAAAACCGTGAAAAAATAGAAATTAATATCGAAGAACAAAATGCAAAGTCTCAGCTCGGTCCTGTTCCTAATGAAAGTAATCTGTCTGATGTAAGCAAGGCAAAACTTGAGCCGGCCATTGCACTGGTCTTACCTTCAACCAAAGATATTATCCCCGAAGCATTAAGCTTGGTACGTGAGCTTTCAAAGAATGGAATTACACCAAGAATTTATGCAGGCGTAGGCATGGGAGCTGTTATGGCAACGGCTCTGGCATTTAATCTCTCAGCAGACGAAATTGAATGGGAGATTTTTTCACAAGAAAGAAAAGGCGTACAAAGTGAACGTGAAAAAGCAGAGGCCCTCATAAGTCGATTTAAAGAAAAAGACTTAAGCCAATCTTTCCATGTGCTTAAAATCCCATCGACAAAAGGCGTGTGGTTTTCAAGAGGCAATGTACTGGAAATGCTAACGCCTCACCTTGGAACAAACGCTATGGATACGTGGCGAGTTGCAAAGACCAGTAACAAATATAATGCAGATATTGTTTGGCAATTAACAGCGGACAAAGCAAAAAAACAAGTTGAGCAGCTTAAAGTGAAAATACAGAGCTGGAAAGAATCTCAAAAGCAGGATTAGAATGAAGAATAATGTACTAAAAGCAATTTATGCTTTACTTGGTCTAAGTCTGCTTGGAGCAGTGGTCACGGCCGTCGTGATTATTAGCTTCTCATTCTCGCTTCCAAAAATTACCTCACTTAATGATTACAGACCACCAATTCCTTCAAAGATCCTGGCCAAAGATGGAACTGTCTTGGCCAACACAGGACTTGAGGATCGAGTTGTTGCTGAGATAGATGAAATCCCCGAGCGTATTATTGGCGCCTTTCTTTCGGCCGAAGATGATAAATTCTATGAACATCAAGGTGTAGATTATTGGGGTGTGGCAAGGGCGATGCTTGCCAATATTAAAGCTGGCAGAGTTGTCCAAGGTGGCTCAACTATCACGCAGCAAGTAGCTAAGTCTTTACTACTTACAAGTGAAAGATCAATTTCGAGAAAAATAAAAGACTTCCTGCTTGCCTTAAGAATTGAAAAACACCTGTCTAAAGATGAAATTTTGTATCTCTATCTCAATCAGGTCTACCTCGGTGGTGGATACTACGGCGTTAAGTCTGCCTTCAAAGGTTATTATAATAAAGAATTGAAAGAAGCCTCCATTGCAGAGAGCGCCATGGTGGCCGGCTTATTAGTTGCACCAGGACGTTACTCACCTTATATGAGTACTCAGGCGGCAATTCGAAGACAGCACTATGTTCTGGGTAGAATGCGTGAAACGGGAAAAATTACCGAAGATGAATACAGCGAAGCTCTGGCTGAAAAAATTAAATTTAGAATTAGAAAGTCCAATGGCTTTAAGGCCGGATATTTTACTGACTGGGTCAGGCAAAGAGTTGTTGAAGCGGTAGGAGAGGAGCAATTCTTAACCAATGGCTTTGTAATTGAAACAACACTAGATTGGCCGCTTCAAGAAATTGCTGAAAGAGAAGTGATGGAAGGTGCGCGCACAATTGATAAGCGCCAAGGCTTCAAGGGACCTCTGAAGAATATTGCAGTGGAAGCTTGGGAAGAATTTTTTCAAAAGCAGCGTGACCAAATTTATGAAGATGCCTCTGAATATTTTATAATTGATGATGAACTTAATCGTATTCATGAGTTTGTTGCCGATAAAGATATGCTCGAAAAAATTAAGGAGTATGAGAAATCTTTTTATGAAACTTCGCCGGCCAAGCGCTTGCATCCGGGTCACCATCCCGATGAACCGATCATTTCCCATCTCAAGCGCAACAGTATTCATGAAGCAATTGTCGTCGATACAGATGATTGGGCCAGAATCGTTTATGTTAAAGTCGCAGGTGTCATGGGTATTATTCCTTATGAGATGTTTAGATGGGCCCACGAGCGAGTGATAAGCCCAGATCGTGTTTTTTATCCATATGTGACGAAGCCTTCAACTATTTTAAAGAAAGGTGATCTTATTCAAGTAAGAATGATGGCCGATCGCACAGGGCTCTACTCAAGAGCAACAGATGACTTTAAAAAGTTTTTAGATAAATTAAAAGATGGCCTAAAAAACGTGAACGCTCAAAAGTATATCCTCTGTATGCTTGAGCAAGAACCCGATGCTGAGGCAGCGCTTGTTTCTCTTAATCCCTATAATGGAGAAATTGTTTCTCTTGTTGGGGGAACAAATTTTAATAAGTCACAGTTTAATCGCGCCCTTCAAGCCCTTAGGCAGCCAGGTTCGTCATTTAAGCCCATTTTGTACGCAGCGGCCCTTGAGAATGGCTTTACGCCAGCAACGACGATTATTGATTCACCTGAAGCTCTAGGTGGTGTTGAAGGCTTGAATTGGAAGCCGGGTAATTACGATGGGGCATTTAAGGGACCAATGACTCTAAGAAGAGCTTTAGAGGTAAGTCGAAATGTTCCAACCATTAAAATTGCGCAAGATCTTGGCGTAGATAAAATCCATATGTTCTCAAGTCGAATAGGTCTTAACGCCGAAATGCCAAAAGATTTGTCTGTTTCACTGGGCTCATTTGGAGTGAATCTTTTAAACCTTACAGCGACCTACGGTATTTTTCCCAATGGTGGCAAAAAGCTTAGACCTAAGGCAATCGTTAGCATTACCGATCGCGATGGCAAAAGATATTTTCTCGATAATATGGTGGCACCTCTTGATGGCGTAGCTGAAGATCTAGATATTAGTGAGGAGCCAACAGCAGTTGCGACTGAGTCTACGAGTGCAGAAGATAAGCCAGAAGAGATTAACGATACTAAGCCAAATCCCTTTTTAACAGGACTTGTTGGTGACCAGGTCTATGACTCTCGCTTGGCCTACGTCATGACGAACCTTCTTCGTGGAGTTGTTCTTTATGGAACTGGTCGAGGCGCTAAAGAAGTAAGTACTTTTCTTGGCGGTAAGACAGGGACAACTAATAATTACGTCGATGCCCAGTTCATAGGTTTTAGCAGTAACCTTGTCACTGGCGTTTGGACTGGTTTTGATAATAACGAGAGTCTCGGGTTTGGCGAAACGGGTGCCCGCTCAGCTCTTCCTATTTGGAAAGAGTTTATGCGAGCAGGAATCAAGCGCTACGGCGAGAATGACTTTCGTGTGCCAAATGGAGTGGTCAATGTTGTGATTGACCGCGAAACTGGTCGACTCGCACGCTCAGGTACTGCTAGGGCCTTTACAGAATCATTTGCAGAGGGAACAGAACCTGGTGCAGAGCCTGAAAATCAAAATGAAGTGATAATACCAGAGACAGGTGGTCCGATTTACGAAGAGGACGAATACTTTAACAATCAGTAAAAACTCAGAATTTTTTTTATCTCTCCGATAGGTCTTTTATAGATCCAATCCAATCGGAGGGATGATGATCACGACCCTGCAAGGCGAGACAAATATTCAGAAAAAGAGCATTCAAATTGCTCTGATTATTTCGTTCGTATTGCATCTAGGAGTGGTCGTTGTAAAATGGCAGCCAGAAATTATGGCAACCGCCAAAGACGTACGAGAGAAAATTACACGAATTAAACTCGTCGACCCAATAAAAGATAATCAACAAGAGCTAGTTAAAGCCAAGCCAATAAAGACTGAGCGACAAATTGTTACGACTGAAAAGTCAGAACTTGATTTAAAGCCAGTGCCAACTCGCTTTTTAAGCGAAAACGACCAAGTCGTGGATCGTCAGACCACCACAAAAAAGATTGGAAGTTTTAAAGAAGCCGGTAAAGGTCAAAAAGTTGGTAGTGAAATAGTGAAGCAAAAAACGGCCAAGGCCACTGATGTTGCCAAGAAAGCTAAAGTTTCGCTAAGTGCACTTGGGCAAATCAAGATTCCAAAAAGTGTAGCGCCAAAGAAAGAAGAGACTAATCTGGCCAGCCTTGGGCTTCAAAATGGTCGCGAAGGCGTTGCCGGCTTTGCCAGAAATAACGACTATATCGAAGATATCCCACTTGGTGATATGACCAAGCTCAACACAGTTGAGTATAAGTATTACGGATTCTATCACCGCATTAAGCAGAGGCTTGAGCAGCATTGGGGTAGAACACTGCAGGAAAAAGCACAGACGATTGTAAAGCGTGGTGGGCGTGTGCCGGCCAGCGCTGATAAAATCACGGCCCTCTCTATTACACTTAATAGCCTAGGTCAGATTATTGATATCGAGCTTCGTTCTTCAAGTGGAGTAACAGAGTTTGATGATGCAGCAGTTGAATCATTCAATAAAGCAGGTCCATTTCCTAATCCTCCAAAAGGGATGATTAAAAATGGTATGGCAAAAATTGAGTGGGGATTTGTTGTTAAGTCTTAGTGCTTAGGTGCTTCGCCACGAAGCAGTTCTTTTAAACGACCGATGCCTTCCATCATCACGTAATCGCTCCAGATATTATCAAGCTCTCTGACCGTTTCTACTAAACTAATGGCCGCTTGATCGCGTGAGATATTTTCTGACTCAGCAAGCTGTGCAATTGCCGCTGACAACGCCTTAACGGCAGGTGTTTGGCATACGCGTGCCAGTCTTTCTTCATACGAATTATCAATCTTACGCTCTTTCGATTTGATAATCGCTGTATTGAGAAGCTGTACGTTTTCTTGGTTATCGCTGAACATAAATTCGCGTTTCCCCTAAGGTGTTCGACTTTTTGTTAGTTGCAGGAACCGGAGTATCAGGCTTAATTAAAACTCCGTAAAGTACTTTTTAAAGAAAAACTATTTTTTACTGAGTCAATATAAGAGAAATAGAATTTTTATATGATGAGTGAGTTGTGTATTTCAAAATTTAGTAGAACAGATATTGACTTCGAAAAAACAAAATAAAAAAAAGAAAAAGCTTGCAATGAATAAGCCCTCGAAAATTGAATTCGAGGGCATGAAAATAATCTATTGAGCCTCAACAACTTCAGTATATTTATCGGCCGAAAGCAGCTCCTGAGCTTGCTTTGGGTTCTTTAGCTGAATTTTAACAATCCATGATTCATAAGGGTTCTGATTAATGTCTTCAGGACTTGATTCAAGGGCACTATTCACTTCTAAAACTTCACCATCTACTGGTGCGTAAAGATCACTCACAGACTTAATGGATTCAACAACGCCAAATGTTGCGCCTTTATCTAAAGTTGCACCAACTTGTGGCAATTCTACAAAGACGATGTCACCTAGTGCGTTTTGCGCAAAGTCAGTGATGCCAATGGTTGCGACATCATTATCAATCTTGGCCCATTCATGATCAGAAGTGTACTTGAGGTCATTTGGTATATTGTGTGACATTAGGCTCGTCCTCCCTTTAGGAAAGCATCTTTTACGACTAGCGCAGGATAGTCTTGGTTTCTAATTACGACCGCTACTATTTCACCTGATTTTGGTACATTGGCAAGCTTGGCAAGTTCAATCATGGCCAGGGCAACGCCCTTTCCCAGAACAACCGACATAGAGCCAGAAGTTACTTTGCCAATAATGTCGCCATTTGTGTTTTTAACAGCATAGCCATCGCGCGGGATGCCACGCTCAAGAATGAGCTTAATCAAGCGAAAGCGAGGCTGATAGTTTGTCAGTGCCTCTTTGCCAATGAAATCAGCTTTATCTAGTTTAACCGTCCACTTCAAGGCTGCGTCAAGAGGTGTCCACTCATCGCTAAGCTCATGGCCATACAGCGGATAACAGGCTTCGAGTCTGAGCACGTCCCTGGCAGCTAGGCCGCAAGCGACAACATTCAAGCCACTTAGTGCACGCCATAGCAGGACAGCTTGCTCGTGAGTGCAAAACACTTCAAAGCCATCTTCACCTGTATAACCAGTGCGGGCCAAAATAACTTCGCCAAAGGCTGAGTTCGTTCTCAGTGTCGCGTAGGTATCTATCGAGGTGTTAAAATCTAATTCGGATAAGATTTGACTAGACTTAGGTCCTTGAATCGCAATCAGTGAAGTTTGTTCACTTTCATCGGTTAGATCGATTTTAAAGCCGCTAGATTTAGACTTGATCCAATTCCAGTCCTTTTCAATATTGGAAGCGTTGACGCAGATGAGTACTTCTTCCGCCGCCAGCTTATAAGCAATAAGATCATCTATAACGCTGCCATCTTCACGGCACAGCGGTGAATAGACCGCCTTGCCTAATTCAGCGCTGGCGAAGTCATTCGTAATGAGGTGGTTCACAAACTCCACGGCCTGTGGCCCCTTGACCCAGAACTCACCCATATGTGAGACATCAAACATGCCAACAGATTCACGCACGGCCATGACTTCCTGTTTTACACCGGAATATTGAAGTGGCATGTCCCAGCCGGCAAACGGCCCCATCTTTGCGCCAAGAGCCAGATGATCTGCAAGTAGACTTGTATGTTTCATGAACTTTTCTCCTGGCAAAGGGCAACTGCTTGCAATAAATTCTCACCGAGCGAGCAAATGGTCATCGGACCGACTCCGCCTGGTACGGGAGTTATGGCGCCGCACTTAGTAAAGGTTTCGTAGGCGACATCACCGTAAAGGTTATTATCGACAACGTTTTGACCGACATCAATCACCCAGGGCTTATTATTTCCAAGGTGCTGCGTCTTTAAAAAATCTTTGCTACCAACAGCGACGATGATGAGGTCAGCGTTTTGAGTAAAGCGCGAAAGGTCTTGCGTCTTCGAATGACATAAAGAGACAGTGGCGTTGGCATTGGTCAGCATCATGGCCATGGGTTTTCCGACAATCATGGAGCGACCGATGACGACTGCGACTTTGCCCTTGGGGTCAAACTTATAGTGGCGAAGCAGTGACATAATGCCTTTTGGAGTACATGGCATGAGTCCTTGTTTTTCGTTACCAGTTACCATGGCGCGCAGATTGTCTGGGTGAAAGCCATCGACATCTTTTTTGGCGGGAAATAGCGTCGCAACATCGATATGAGCTAATTGTTTAGGAAGAGGTAGTTGAACAAAGCATCCGTGCACTAGGGGATCGGTGCTGATGGTATTTGCGTGTTGCAAAAATTCTTGCTCAGATACGGCTTGATCTAAGTGAATGATTTCGCATTTAGCACCAAGCGACTCAATGAATCGTTTTTTATTTCGAGTGTAGATGAGACTTGGTGGATGGTTGCCTACTAATAAAACTTTAATTGACGGCATGACTCCGCGCTTGATCCAAGCGGAAACCTCATTTTTAAGTTTAGTAATTGCAGCATCGACAACAGGTTTTGCCAGAAGTTCTACGCTCACGAGCACCCTCTCTAATTTTGTAGGAGTTTACTAATTTGCGCGGGCTTGTGCGAGTCTTTTTCCCCTTTGCTAGTCTTGTAAAAATTGCTACAAATCAAAACTAACAAGGAGCGCAAATGCTTTTTTATATCGGTACTGGGCTCCAGTTAGTGGGCTTTACCTCTGTAGGTCTGTGTTTATTTGCAGGCTTGAATATGGGGGATTATGGCAAGCTTGAATTAATTCAGTTTGTTGGCGGTTTCTCCATTTTTTATGTTGGACACTTCTTAAAGGCCAAGGGATCAGGACAATCGTAAGCGTGACGAAGTGATAGTGCCCCGTTACAATTAAGTATGATCATCTTAGGCATCGATCCAGGCTCCCTTAAAACCGGCTATGGCATCATTCAGGTCAATGGAAAAAAAACACAGCTAGTAGATTGTGGTGTGTTGCGCTTTGAATCCAAGTTGGATCTAGTCGATAGACTTAGCCTTATTCATGAAGCTGTGACGGAATTAGTTTTAAAACATAAGCCCGATACTGTGGCGCTCGAGTCACTTATTTTTGCTAAAAGCGTGCCCTCGCTTGCGAAATTGGCCCAGGCGCGCGGAGCTATTATTACTGGCTTAGGTCGTGCCTATCAAGGCAAGATCTTTGAGTATGCTCCAACTTTGGTAAAGTCGACTGTCACTGGGCACGGTCAAGCAACCAAAGAGGGAATTGATAAAACTTTAAAAATGATTTTTGGAAAAGAAATTGAGTTTGCCAGCAATGATGCCTCGGATGCCGTTGCCATTGCCTTGTGCCACAGTCTGCACAAGGGACAGGGCACGATGAAGGCAAAGGCTGGCACTAAGTCGAGATCGCTCAAATCAGTTTTTGCAAACTGGGAAGGCGCAAGGAAGAAGGCATGATTGGTTTTTTACAAGGCGAGATTGTTTTTAGTGATGGACAAGAAAGTATTGTGAGAACAACTCAAGGTATTGGTTATCAACTTCATTGCCATTGGGTTTTAGCTGAAGGTAGTGCTGCTGCTGTGTTTGTATCTCATATCGTTCGCGAAGGGCATGAAGCACTCTATGCTTTTAAATCGCTACGCGATAAAAAATTCTTTGAACTTCTTATTACTTTGCCGGGCATAGGTCCTAAGGCCGCCTATTCTTTAATCGGTGCACTTGGAGCTGAACAGATCGTCGCCGCTGCTAAAGGGGACGATAAAGCAACGCTTAGAAAAGCTCCTGGGGTTGGTAATAAAAGCGCAGGTCAGCTCGTGCTTGATCTCCCAAATAAAGCTGAAAAAGTCATGATGTACTCTGCTAGGACATTAAAGCCTAGAGAGGTTACTCAAATAAATGCAAATCATTCTTCATTTGATTATGATGAAGCGGTTGAAGAGGTTGTTCTTGCTAACGTAAACTCATCACCTATCTTGGAAGAAACTATGCTTGCGTGTAAAGAGTTGGGCTTTAAAGAAGAAGCCATTCGTCCCATCGCTCAAAATCTTTTACTGGAGCATTCGGTAAGCAGAGCAGAGCAATTAGTTCATCTTGTACTCAAGCAGCTATAGGTAAGATATGGAGAGCGGAGAAAGAATTTTTGAACCCGATTATCTCGATAAAGAGGATACTTCAGAGACAGGACTTCGTCCCAGGAACTTCAGCGAGTATGTTGGACAAACGAAAATTTTAGACAATGTTAAGGTCATGGTTGAATCTGCTCTAATTCGCGAACAGGCGATGGACCATCTATTATTATCGGGTCCACCAGGCCTTGGTAAAACTTCATTGGCCATGATTATTGCTCACGAATTAGGAGTTCAGTTGCATGTTGTTTCTGGACCAGCGATTGAAAAAAAAGGTGATCTGGCCGCCATCTTAACGGGACTTGAGCCGCGAGACCTTTTATTTATTGATGAAATCCACCGTATGCATGTTTCAGTTGAAGAGATTTTGTATTCGGCCATGGAAGATTTCAGGCTCGACATTGTGATCGGTCAGGGGGCGGCAGCTAGAACGATGAAGATTGATCTTGCTCCTTTTACGCTCGTTGGTGCCACCACTCGCTCGGGTTTACTTTCAAATCCATTGCGTGATCGCTTTATGGGAGATCTGCACTTTGACTTTTATGAGCCGAGTGATCTAGCCCAAATTTTGGCGACAAATTCAAAGAAGTTAAAATTAACAGTTACCGACCAGGCCCTAGAGACCATGTCCAAGTGTGCTAGAGGGACACCAAGAATCGCCAATCGAATTTTGCGAAGAGTTCGCGACTTTGCAGTTGTCGCAAGACAAGAAGAGATTGGACAAAGTGAAGTGACCAAAGCTTTGGAGTTGATGGAAATTGATGCCAATGGGTTAGATCGAATGGATAGAAAAATTCTTTCGGTCATCCTCGATTACTACAAAGGTGGACCAGTTGGAATTGAAGCTTTAAGTGCAACACTAGGCGAAGACCGACAAACCATTGAAGAGGTTTATGAACCCTACCTTTTAAAAGAAGGTTTTTTACTCAGAACTCCAAGAGGACGTGAGATCTCTCAGCGTTCAAAAGATTTTCTTGTCGGCCAAACAACTCTTAAGTTTACTTGAGAGATTGTAAGAACTTATTGTCGCTAGCGAGAATTTTCCAAGTGTGATCGGCCAGCAGCATAACCTCAGCTAAAAACCTTTGGCTTTTCATTTTATCCTCTCCCCATTCTTTTGGAGAAAGCATTGAGAGTCTAGGCGATATGACTTCATCTTGTACGACTTCATATAGAAAATAAGATTTGCCAGTCAGGGGTTCAAAGCTCATCGCCGCCGTGTAGATGAGTTCAGATACGCGCTTTCTTTCTTTTAGCTCTTCTACTTGTTTGGCCAAAACGCGCATTTGCTCGACGATATTTGCAAGCTGCATATCAAGTTGTCCCGTCATGGCAGAGTAGGCACGACTTTTAATCGCTCCCTCTTTATTGGGAGTAAAGGCCACACCACCGCGGTTTGAGCCGAAGGTCAACGTGCCTGGGCTATCACTAGTGGCCAGCTTCAAGCGCTCGAGATCAATCTGATCGACATCAATAGGGTTGTTATAATTATCTTCGTCCTTGTTCTTCATAACTCTATGATGGCCCTATTTGTGATTATAGAAAAGGGCCGATGGACTTATGTCCACCATCAAAAAACGCCACGTTAGCTCGTAGTGCCAATCTGAGCCGTGGTGTTTACCTTTAAAGTCCTGATTAAATTCATAGAGTCCACCAATACTGATTGTTTGATTTGTGTCTCGAGCATCTAGGATGAGTGTTCCGCTCACAAGTTTATCGTCGTGATCAAGTCTCAAGAGCTGCGCCATAACTTCAGCGCTTTGTTGATTTAGCGCGATGGAAAGTTGGTGCGCACTTTGCCCTGAATTTGATTCAAAATAAAGACGAATCAACCTTAAAGTTTGTTTCGAGATTTCTTGTAGTTTCGTAATATCGTCACCGTCACTTTCTACAATTCCCCACTCAATAATAAGTTGTTTCCTATAATTAAGATTATTAATAATTCGATCGATATGATTAAAAACAAGAGTGTCTCCCTCATCAAGACCGCGATAGATGGATGTAACTTTAGAATAGGGGATGCCATCGACTGTCATGATGAACCACATATAAATATTGTCGTTCAAAAAATCGTCTTCTTCTTCAATGACCTTGAGTTTTGGTAAATGGACATGCATGGCCTGAATTTGAAGCGGCTTTGTTTTGTAGTGAAAAAAGGAAGTACGGTGCTTGAAACTATCAAGCCTTTGACATGCAACTGCTTTCACTAAATCAGCTCGACTGCAAAAATCTCTGAGCGAAGTGGAAAGATGGTTTGGAGAACTGGCATGACTTAAATTAAGAAAGCAAAGACTGAGTAAAGTGATGAATTGAATAAACATAGAATCTCCTGGTCTTCCTCTTTGCAAAAAACAAAGAGGAGCTCATGAGATTCAAGTATTGAATTTTAAACTAAGACCCAGAAGGCTTCATCACTTTCTGACAACGGCCATGGTTAAACGTGAAGAACACACAACTTTACCTTCTTCCGTTTCAATATTGATTTCCCAAACCTGTGAGGTACGACCAAGATGGACTGGTCTTGCAACTCCACTCACTCGACCTGAAACTCCGGGACGCAGATGCTGACAAAATAGAGTTTGCCCAAAGGCCACGTGGGTTTCATTATTTAAGGTCAAATTGGCAGCAATACTACCTAGGGTTTCTGCTAGCGCGGCCGATGCCCCACCGTGCAAGCGCCTTTGCGGTTGAACTGTTCGATGATCTACTGGCATATCGCCGCGAAGGAAATCCTCACCAATCTCAGTAATGTGCATATCGAGATGATCGACCATGGTGTTGGCGGACCATTTTTCAATTGCCTCAATAGTGAGATTATCCTTAAACCAAATTTTTTTCTTATCCATTACTCCCATCCCATGACTTGATAGCCCTTATCAGCAAGGCAACGATTAACATAGCTGCGCTTAAGTTGATCCGGTGAAATGGCCTGACCTACTCCACCGGCCGTTGCACCAAGGGCCGCGCCTCGACCGAGACTGCCACCAATATCGCCTGTGAGTAAGCCCGAAACTGCCCCTATAGCACCGCCAAGAACAGCTCCGCCGCCGGCAGAACCGAGTATTTTCTTGGCTTTAGGCGACTCGAGGTACTCATCGGCATCGCTCATACAGGTGTCGATATCACTTGTTGCCTGGCTTTTACCGACAGATTTCAAGGTTGCATTAGGGTAGAGCACCGGCTTACTAGAACATCCATAACTAATTGAAATAATGATCATAATTCTAAACAAATAATTCATAATCCATCCATTGTGGGCATATTTACGCTCTAAAAGTGTATAGGGAATGAGCTAAGTTGGAAATTTTACACTAAAACCCCATTGTACTGCCTAAAAGGTTTAGACTTTGGTAGCTGTAGCGGGCAACAAAGTATGCTCGCTGGAAAATTTGCCTGCCTAGGGAATTCTTGTAATTTCTAATGCGGGAGATTAAAGTAAAGAAATTACGTAAAATTAAGAGAATAAATGCTTTATCAACGTACCCTAGCAAAATCAGTCAAAGTCACCGGCATCGGAATTCATTCTGGTCGCAAGGTACATATGGTTTTGCATCCGGCAGACGCTGATAGCGGTGTGCAATTTAAGCGCACCGATCTCCCCAATGCTCCAGTTCTTCGCGCTAGCGCAGAAACTGTTGGTGCCACTGAAAACAACACAACGCTTGGTCAGGGACAAAATGCAGTCCACACGGTTGAGCATTTACTATCAGTTCTTTATAGCTTGGGCTTAAGTAACGTTTATATTGAAATTGATGGTCCCGAAGTTCCTATTATGGACGGCTCAGGGGCTAGCTTTGTATTTCTTTTAAAAGAAACTGGTATTGCCACTCTTAGTAAGTCTAAGCAGTTTTTAGTTGTGCTCGAGCCTGTTGAAGTTTCAGTTGATGACAAGTGGGCCAAGATTGAGCCGGCCAGTAAACTCATTATCGATTCAACGATTGTTTTTGCTCACTCAATGATTAAAAAACAAAGAAAAGTATTCGAATTCTCCTGTGAAAATTTCATCAACGAGATTGGCCGCGCCAGAACATTTGGTATGCTTCGCGACGTTGATATGCTTAAGCGCAAAGGACTTATTAAGGGTGGATCTCTTGATAATGCTATCGTGCTTGATGAGTTTAAAGTGATGAATCCAGAAGGGCTTCGCTTTAGAGATGAATTCGTTCGTCATAAAATTCTTGATACTATCGGTGATATCAGTCTTTTGGGCTATGAAGTTGCCGGTCGCGTAACGACTTATAAGTCAGGTCACAATCTACACAATATGCTTTGTCGAAAACTACTAGAAACACCAAGTGCTTTTGAGATTGTCTCTGCTTCTGCACTTCACAAAGAAGCGGTTGAAGCTTTCGAGCTGCCGCAGGCCATGCTTCCCGCCTTTCACTAGCAACGCGTAGACCTCCCAATAATTTTCATGATAACAAAGGGGAGAAATACCTCCCAAGGATCCGATATGCGCCTGTCTCAAAGCTTATGGCAAACCTTTAAAGAAGTTCCAGCTGAAGCTGAAATCCCATCTCACCGCTTAATGTTAAGAGCTGGCTTGATTCATAAGTCAGGTGCAGGCATTTATAATCTTTTGCCCTTTGGTCTTCGCGTCGTACAAAAAATTGAGCGCATCGTTCGCGATGAGCTCGACAAGGCCGGTTGCCAGGAAATACTTATGTCGATGGTGACTCCAGGTGAGCTTTGGCAGGAGTCCGGGCGTTGGGACCTGATGACTGAGATGATTAAATTTAAAGATAAGAAAAATCGCGATCTGTGTCTAAGTCCAACCAACGAAGAAACAGTCTCTGATATTTTTAGAAATATTGTGAAGTCTTATAAGAGCCTGCCGGCGACTTTGTATCAAATCAATACTAAATTTCGCGATGAAATTCGCCCTCGCTTTGGGCTTATGCGCGCGCGTGAATTTATTATGAAAGACGCCTATTCATTTCATAACGATAAAGAGAGTCTCGATCTCGTCTATAAGAATCTCTACGATGCTTATTGCCGCATCTTTGAGCGCATGGGACTTGAGTACACTGTGGTTGAAGCCGATGGTGGCGCCATGGCCAGCAGCGACTCCCAGACTCATGAGTTTCAAGTGGTGGCCGAAACCGGTGAAGATGAAATTATTTACTGCGCTGAAACTGGATACGCCGCCAATATTGAAAAAGCTAAAACCAAGCGCGCCAATGCCCCGGCCCTAACTGGTGATGCAGCCTGCGAGGACATCGCAACACCTGGCGCTGCCACTATTGAAGCCGTGGCCAAACTTTTAAAAGTTGAAAAACATCACACCATGAAAGCTTTAGTCTTCGAATGTATCACAGGAGAAGAGTCCAAGATTGTCGTTGCTTTTATTTTGGGTGATGACACGCTCAATGAAGTGAAGCTCAAGGCTGCGACTGGTGCTGATCACGTTCGCGCTGCCAGTGAGTCGATGCTCAGTTCTGTCGGTCTTGTGAAAGGCTTTATCGGTCCAGTCGGCTTGTCACAAAAAGTTGAGGTGCTGATTGATGAAGCAATTGATGGAGAGGGGCTATACGTCGCTGGTGCTAATAAAATCGACTTTCATACTAAAAATATTAAGCCTTCGCGCGATATTACTCATGCCACTATCGTTGATCTCCGTTTAGCCTGCAGCGGAGATCTTACGCTTGATGAAAAAGGCGTGGTTGCTGTACGTCGCGGTATTGAAGTGGGACATATCTTTCAACTTGGAAATAAATATACTAAGGCCATGAACGTTACAGTCAGTGATGTGAATGGAAAACCCATGCATCCATTGATGGGCTGTTACGGTATCGGTATCACTCGTGTTGCCGCCGCGGCCGTAGAACAAAACAACGATGACGGCGGAATCATTTGGCCGGCAGCGATTGCTCCTTATCACGTCTATTTCGCATCAATTGCGAAAGATGAAGAAGTTGCAAAGATGGCTGAAGGGCTTTACCACGAACTTCAAAACCACGGTCTTGAAGTTGTTTTTGATGATCGAAAGGTTGGCCCTGGCTTCAAATTTAAAGATAGCGATCTCTTAGGTCTACCTGTTCGAATCGTAATCGGTGATAAGACTTGGAAAGAGCAAGAGAAGATCGAAGTCGTTTGGCGCCATAACGGCGAAAAACTTTTAGTTTCAAGAGAAGAACTCGTCGGCATCCTAAAAGCCGGCCTTAAGGTTTAATTATGTCCATGGCCGAGCAAGATATTATCGTTGGACTCCATAGCATCGCTGAAGCTCTTAAGAATCCCGATCGCACGCACTACCGCTTAATCGGGACTGATGATGGTTTTAAAGAACTGCAAAGAAAGCATGGACTAGATCCAAGAAGGCAAAATGATCTGCGCGCGGAGTTTTATAAGCCTGATGATTTCGTCAAACAAACGCAAGAGCTGTATCGCAATCTTGGCATCGACTATCGCCGTATCCCAAGTGGAGTTATGCTTCTCACTTCTCCTTATGAAGTTAAGAATGTGACTTGGCTTTATGATCTTTGTGATAATGCGAGCACGGTAAAGCTACTTGTTCTCGACTCGGTAACTGACGGTCACAATGCCGCCGCCATTTTAAGAACGGCTTCATTTTTTGGTTGTCATGCGGTTGTCTTTGCTCAAAAGGGAAGCTTTGGTGTGACTTCTTCATTTGCAAGAATTGCAAGCGGCGCATTAGAGCATGTTCCTTTGGTCCAAGTTGTAAGCCTCCCAAAAACTCTTAGCCAATTGGCCCAAAAAAATATTTCTTTAGTAGGCTTTTCTGAGCATGCCGAAGAGCCAGCAGCTAATGCTGGTGAAGAGAAGATTGCTCTTGTTCTGGGAGCGGAAGAGACAGGTTTGTCGCATGCTGTTGAGCGTCTTTTAACCCGCCGAGTAGCACTTCATTCACAGGGCGCAATAAAATCTCTTAACGTCTCTGTGGCCGCGGCCATCGCAATGGAGCGTTGTTTTCCAAAGTCATAGTGAAAAAAACTTGCATTT
>TARA_R110000868_G_scaffold79316_2_pt1 | contig 24769 bp, 20 predicted proteins | sample TARA_R110000868 | Tara Oceans TARA_R110000868 (sample SAMEA4397489) | marine metagenome | biome: Polar Biome; feature: [SRF] surface water layer (ENVO:00010504); material: water (ENVO:00002006), including particulate matter (ENVO:01000060) such as... | depth 5 m | reverse complement strand
GCCCGCGGCGCGCAGGAACTGGAGTCCATGGTCACCAGCTTCGGCCGCGCCGCCGTCGACGCCTATATGGGCCACGTCCAGGACAATGCCGAAGAGGCGGTGCGCCAGGTTCTGGCTGTGCTGAAGCCCGGCAGTTTCGCCCTGGAGATGGACGACGGCGCGATCATCCGGGTGCGGATCGACGTCGATCCGGACGCACGCCGGGCCACGATCGACTTCACCGGCACCAGTGCCCAGCGCGACAATAATTTCAACGCGCCGCTGTCGATAACCCGGGCCGCGGTCCTCTACGTGTTCCGCACCCTGGTCGATGACGCCATTCCACTGAATGCCGGCTGCATGAAGCCGCTGACCCTGATCGTGCCCGAAGGCTCGATGCTGAGCCCGCGCTATCCGGCGGCGGTGGTGGCCGGCAATGTCGAGACCAGCCAGGCGGTGGTCGACGCCCTGTACGGGGCGCTCGGCGTGCTGGCGGCCAGCCAGGGGACGATGAACAATTTCACCTTCGGCGACGAGACCCGTCAGTATTACGAGACCATCGCCGGGGGCTCGGGCGCGGGACCGGACTTCGACGGGGCGGATGCGGTCCAGACCCATATGACCAACAGCCGGCTGACCGATCCCGAGGTGCTGGAATCGCGCTTCCCGGTGCGACTCGACGCATTCGCCATCCGGCGGGGATCGGGTGGGCCCGGGGCCCATCACGGCGGCAACGGAGTCGTCCGGCGGGTGCGCTTCCTCGAGCCGATGACCGCCGCCATCCTGTCGAACCGTCGTCGTGTCCCGCCCTTCGGCGTCGCCGGCGGCCGGCCCGGCGCGACCGGGCGCAACAGCGTCGAACGCGCCGATGGCACCCATGAGGCCCTGGGCTCGACCGCCGAGGTGTCGATGCAGCCGGGCGACGTCTTCGTCATCGAAACCCCGGGCGGGGGCGGATTCGGGGTTCCGCCCAAAGCGTAGAGGCAGCGGGACACGGGGGCTTTCATCGTGCCCGGTTCCACGTCACCATTATCGAGGGTCGGGGGAATTCAACATGCTGGTGCTTCTGGGAATCGCGGTGGTCGTGGCGGGCTTCGTCGCCCGCATCAATCCGCTGCTGGTCATACTGGCCGCGGCGATCGTCACCGGGATGATGGCCGCCGTCGTCCCGGGCGTCGAACCCCGGGCCCTGCTGCAGGCCGGCGTCGATACGCTGGCGGCCTTCGGCGAGGCGTTCAACGATAACCGCTATTTCCACATCACCTGGCTGGTCCTGCCGGTCATCGGTCTGCTGGAGCGCAAGGGGCTGCAGGAGCGGGCGCGCATTCTGGTCGGCAAGGTGCGGGCCGCGACCGCCGGGCGACTGCTGATCAGCTATCTGCTGGTGCGGCAGGCGACCGCGGCGCTCGGCCTGACCTCGCTGGGGGGGCATCCGCAGATGGTGCGCCCCCTGATCGCCCCGATGGCCGAGGGCGCGGCCGAGATCGAGGCGGGCAGGGCCCTGCCCGACAAGACCCGGTTCCGGATCCGGGGCATGTCGGCGGCGACCGACAACGTCGGCCTGTTCTTCGGCGAGGACATCTTCATCGCCATCGGATCGATCGTGCTGATCGTCGGCTTTCTCGAACAGTCGGGCCTGATCGTTGAGCCGCTGCAGATATCCGTCTGGGCCATCCCCACCGCCATCGCCGCCTTTGCCGTGCACGGGGCCCGGCTGCTGCTGTTTGACGGGGCGATCCGCCGCGAGATCGCGGCCGCCCGGTCCGGCTCCGCCGCCGATGCGGAGGCGGGCCAGTGATCACCCTTGAGCACGCCTATGTGGTGGTGGGGCTGATGTTTCTCGCCTTCGCCGTCCTGACCCTGCGCGACCGCGAGCATCCGACGCGAATCCGCAGCGCCCTGTTCTGGGGGCTGATCGCCGCCTCCATGCTGTTCGGTACCTGGCTGGGCGGGCTCGGCAACGGCCTGCTGGTGCTGGCGCTTGTCGGCATCGGCGGCCTGAAGCGGCTGGGGGTGGGCCGACCGGCCACAACCAGTCCGGACCAGCGTCTCGAACGGGCCCAGCGGCACGGCAACGCCCTGTTCCTGCCGGCCCTGATCGTGCCGGTCGTCGCGGTCGGCGGCACCCTGGCGGCCAAACATTCCGCCGCCGGGGCCTGGCTGATCGCGCCGGTGCAGACCACCCTGATCGCCCTGGGTCTGGGCTGTGTCCTCGCCCTGATCGCCGCCATGGTCTGGCTGCGGCCGCCGGTGCTGGCCCCCGTGCAGGAGGGCCGGCGCCTGATGGACTCGATCGGCTGGGCCGCCCTGCTGCCGCAGATGCTGGCCTCGCTCGGGGCGGTCTTCCTGGCGACCAATGTCGGCGGGGTCGTCGGTGAGCTGGTGACCCAGGCGGTGCCGATGAGCTCGGCCCTGATCGCCGTGGTCGCCTATTGTCTGGGCATGGCCCTGTTCACCGTCATCATGGGCAATGCCTTTGCCGCCTTCCCGGTGATGACGGCGGCCATCGGCCTGCCCTTTGTGATCTACCAGTTCGGCGGCAACCCGGCGATCGTCTGCGCCATCGGCATGCTGGCCGGTTTCTGCGGCACGCTGATGACGCCGATGGCCGCCAATTTCAACGTGGTCCCGGCCAATCTGCTGGAACTGCCGGACCGGGATTCACCGTTGAACGGGGTGATCCGGGCCCAGATGCCGACCGCCCTGATCATGCTCGGGGTCAATATCGTGCTGATGTACCTGTTCGCCTTCCGCTTCTGATGCCCCGGATCACCGCCGACATCGCCGCCCTCTACGCCCGCACCGCCCTGGGCCATGTGACGCGCGAGTATCCGAACAAGCTGGATCACGTGCTGGCGGGCCCGGCCGACGTGCTGGGACCGCGCGCGCTGCATCCGGTCTTCTTCGGCAGTTTCGACTGGCACTCCTGCGTGCATGGCTGGTGGACCCTGTTCACCGCCTATCGTCTGTATCCGGACGGCCCCGAGGCCGCCGGCATCCGCGCCCTCGCCGACACCCTGTTCACCCCGGCAAACATCGCCGTCGAGGTCGACTATCTGGCCCATCCCGGCAGTCGCGGTTTCGAACGGCCCTACGGCTGGGCCTGGTGCCTGATGCTGGCGGCCGAACTGAACCGGCATGATACGGACGAGGGTCGACGCTGGGCCGCCACGCTCAAACCCCTCGCTGACGCCTTTGCCCGGCGGTTCACGACCTTCCTGCCGCTGGCCACCTATCCGGTCCGGGTCGGCACCCATTACAATACCGCCTTCGCCCTGCGGCTGGTGCTGGATTACACGGACGGCACCGGCGACACGGCCCTCGCCGCCCTGTGCCGCGACCGGGCCCTGGCCTGGCACGGGGCCGACCGCGACTGTCAGGCGTGGGAGCCATCACAGGATGAGTTCCTGTCGCCGACCCTGATGGAGGCCGAGCTGATGCGGCGCGTGCTGGAGCCCCCGGCCTTCGTGGCATGGCTGGACCGGTTCCTGCCACGGCTGGCCGAGGCGCAGCCGCAGACCCTGTTCGTCCCGGCCTCGGTCAGTGACCGCACCGACGGCAAGATCGCCCATCTGGATGGTCTGAACCTGAGCCGGGCCTGGTGCTGGCGCGGCATCGCCTCGGCCCTGCCGCCGGAGGATCCCCGCCGGGACGTGGCGCTGGCGGCGGCCGACCGCCATCTGGACGTCGCCCTGCCCCAGGTGACCGGCGACTATATGGGCGAGCACTGGCTGGCCAGTTTCGCCCTGCTGGCGCTTCTGGCTCCGGGCGAGTCCTAGCCGGGCAACAGGTCGAGAAGGGTCTCGACCGGGCGGCACAGTTTCGTGCCTTTCGGGGTCTTCACGATCGGTCGATTCACCAGCACCGGATGCGCGACCATGGCGTCCAGTATGGCGGCGTCGGTCACCGACGGTTCAAGCAGGCCAAGGTCCGAAACGAGGTCACCGGTGCGACGCATCACGTCGCGCGGCGTCACGCCCATCTCCGCGAACAGCACGGTCAACTGGGCCCTCGTCCAGCCGGCCTTCACATATTCGACCACTTCCGGCGTCAGACCGGCGGTCTCGATCGCGGCCAGCACCTTGCGCGAGGTCCCGCAGGCGGGATTGTGGAAGACAGTGACGGGAAAGGCGGTGTCGGCCATGGACGGCTCCTGCGATCTGGGATGTAGCGACGGAGATGCTTCCTAGCAGGCCCGGTCCCGTCGTTCATCCCGCCCTCCGGCCGGGCGAATTCACTGTTGCGTGGTTGCAGCCCCGAACCATAGCGCGCACATCCTGCCCATGATCGAGAATGCCGCCGGCCCTGTCCGCCCGAAAGGGCCGGGGTTTCCCGAGTTCGTCAGCCTGATCGCCATGATGATGGCGCTGAATGCGCTGGCCATCGACGTCATGCTGCCGGCCCTGCCGGCCATCGGCACAGCCCTTGGCGTGGTCACCGAAAACAGTCGCCAGTGGGTGATCACCGCCTATCTGCTCGGGTTCGGGGTCGCCCAGATCATCTACGGCCCGCTGGCCGACCGCTACGGTCGCAAACCGATCCTGATGATCGGCCTCAGCCTTTATATCCTGTTCAGCGTGATCGCCGCCTTCGCCCCCACGTTCGAAGCCCTGATCATGGCCCGCGTCGGCAGTGGTATCGGCGCGGCGGCGCTGCGGGTGCTGGCGGTGTCGATCGTGCGCGACCGCTACAGCGGGCGGACCATGGCCCGTGTGATGTCGCTGAGCTTTCTGGTCTTCCTCGGCGTGCCCATCCTGGCCCCGACCGTGGGTCAGTTGATTCTGACCGTGGCCCCGTGGCCCTGGATATTCGGCGTCCTGGCCACGGCGGGCACGGCCTTCATGATCTGGGCCGTGATCCGCCTGCCGGAAACCCTGCATCGCGAGGATCGGCTGCCGATCCGGCTCGACCGCATCGCCGCAGCCTTTCGCGAAGCCCTGACCAACCGGCGTTCGATGGGCTATACCCTGGCGATGACGGCGATCAGCGGGACGCTGTTCGGCTTCATCAACTCCTCGCAGCAGATCTTCTTCGACGTGTTTGAACAGCCCGGGCTGTTCACCACCTTCTTCGGCCTGATGGCCGGCGGCGTGGCCATCGCCTCCCTGCTCAATGCCAGATTGGTGGAACGGCTGGGGACCCGGCTGATTTCCCACACGGCCCTGCTGGGCTTCATTGCCATGGGAGCCGTCCATTCGATCGTGACCCTGACCGGCCATGAGACCCTCTGGACCTTCGCCATCCTGCAGGGATTGACCATGTTCTGCTTCGGTCTGATCGCCGGCAATTTCGGATCCATGGCGATGGAGGCCATGGGGCATATCGCCGGAACGGCGTCGTCGGCCCAGGGCTTTATCTCGACGACGGCGGGCTCGACGCTGGGGTTCCTGATCGGACAACAGTTCAACGGATCGGTGGCCCCGCTGGCCATCGGGGTCACCGCCTGTGGCATTCTGGCCCTCGCTGCGGTTCTGTACGCCGAGCAGGGGCAGCTTTTCAGGGCCCGGAATCCGGTCCAGCCCCGGTCGGTCTGAGACTGCCCCTTGATCTTTGCGGCCCGAGGGGGCTGTCTCCGGTCCAACACGTCAACGGAGCGTTCGATGAACCGCAAAATGACCGGACTGTTGTCCGCCCTGGCCCTTTCCGCCGTGCTCGCGGCCTGCGGCCAGCCCGGCGGCAAGTCCGACATGCCGCCACTGCCGGCCTCGGCCACGGCCCCGATCGACTATGTCCGGGATATCCATTCCTTCGCCCGGCCCGAGATTGCCCGCGTCCGCCATGTCGACCTCGACCTGACCGCCAATTTTGAAACCAACACCCTGTCGGGGACAGCCACACTCGACGTCTCGGCCGAACCCGGGGCCACCCAGGTCATCCTCGATGTCCGCAACCTCGACATCCGCGCGGTCACCGATGAATCGGGCAAGGCCCTGCCGTTCGTGCTGGGGGCCGTCGACCCGATCATGGGCCAGCCATTGACGGTGACCTTCCCGGCCTTCAGCGCCGGTGAACAGCGCAAGATCGTCATCAGCTATGCCACCCGCCCGGACGCCGCAGCCCTGCAATGGCTGACTCCGGTCCAGACCGCCGGCGGCCGGCAGCCCTATCTGTTCAGCCAGGGCCAGGCCATCCTGACGCGCACCTGGATCCCGACCCAGGACAGCCCCGGCATTCGCCAGACCTATTCCGCCAAAATCACCGTGCCGACCGCCCTCAAGGCGGTGATGAGTGCCGAGATGCTGACCCCGGACGGCAAGACCGCCGGTGACGGCATGCACAGCTTCAGCTTCCGCATGACCAACCCGGTCCCGCCCTATCTGATCGCCCTGGCGGTCGGCGACCTGGCCTTTGCCAGCGAAGACAGCCGCACCGGCGTCTGGACCGAACCCAGCCGTCTCGACGCGGCCAAGGCCGAGTTCGCGGAGGTCGGCCAGATGGTCGATGCGGCCGAGGCCCTGTACGGCCCCTATCGCTGGGGCCGCTATGACCTGCTGATCCTGCCGCCGTCCTTTCCGTTCGGGGGCATGGAGAATCCACGCCTGACCTTCGCGACACCGACGATCGTGGCCGGTGACAAGTCGCTGGTCTCCCTGGTCGCCCATGAACTGGCCCACAGCTGGTCCGGCAATCTGGTGACCAACTCCACATGGTCGGACATCTGGCTCAACGAGGGCTTCACCACCTATTTCGAGAACCGCATCATGGAGTCGGTCTACGGTCGTGACCGGGCCCTGATGCTGCAGGTTCTGGGCTGGAACGACCTGCAGTCCAGCCTGAAGACGATGCCCGCCGCCGATACGCGCATGCACGTCGACCTGACCGGGCGTGACCCGGACGATGGCCTGAATGACATCCCCTATGAAAAGGGGGCCGCCTTCCTGCGCACGGTCGAGCATATCGTCGGTCGCGATCGCTTTGATGCCTGGCTGAAGGGCTATTTCGAGCGCAACGCCTTCCGTCCGATGTCCTCCGCCCAGTTCCTGACCGATATTCGCACCCATCTGGTCAAGGGTGACGCCGCGCTTGAGACCCGGCTGCAGCTCGACAACTGGGTCTACCAGCCCGGTCTGCCGTCGAACGCCGTGGCCCCGGCCTCGACCGCCCTGACCGCCGTCGACGGGGCCGCCAGGGCCTTCTTCGCCGACAAGGGGCCGGCCTCGGCCATTCCGTGGTCCGGCTGGTCGACACAGGAACGTCAGCATTTCCTGGCCTGGCGTCCGACCAATCTGCGCACCGGCACCGACTGGCTGACCAACCGGCAGCTGGCCGATCTGGAAACGACCCTGAAGCTGCGCGACGAAGGCAATGCCGAGGTCCTGTTCGGCTGGCTACAGATCGCCGTGGCCCATCGCTATCAGCCGGCCGTACCGACGCTGGAGAATTTCCTGACCCGTCAGGGGCGGCGCAAATTCGTCCTGCCCCTGTTCACCAGCCTGTGGGGCGAGGGCAGCTGGGGGCGACCGATCGCGACCCGCATCTATGCCCGCGCCCGGCCCGGCTATCATCCCGTGACCTCGGGCTCGGTTGATGCCCTGGTCGGGGTGCCGACCGGCCAGTAACCCCGGCGGACATGCGGACAGGCGCGCGTCCTCAGCGCGCCTGTCCGTTGCCCGCCCCGCTGAAGGAAAGACCCGTCCGATGCTGCGATTGACCGCCCTTGCCCTGCTGCTTGCCGGCACAGCCGTCCCGGCCCTGGCTCAGAATCTCCAGATCCACGGCGGCGCGATCTATACCGGGGTCGAGGCTTCACCGCGCGCCGAGCTGGTCCAGGTCCGCGACGGCCGGATCGTCTACGCCGGTCGCGCGGCCGGGGCACCGGACGCGACGGGTCTGACCGACATCGACCTGGCCGGCGCGACCCTGTTTCCCGGCTTCACCGACGGCCATGCCCATCTGGATGGCATCGGGTGGCGCGAGCTGACCCTGAACCTTGAAGGCTCAGCCTCGGTCGCCGACGCCATGGCCCGGCTGACGGCCTGGGCCGCGGCGCACCCGGAGGGTCCCATCATCGGGCGAGGCTGGATCGAGACCCGCTGGCCCGAGGCCCGTTTCCTGACCCGGAATGATCTCGACGCCGCTGCGCCCGGCCGGGTCGTCCTGCTCAGCCGCGCCGACGGCCATGCGATGGTCGCCTCGTCGGCCGCCCTGGTCGCAGCCGGTATCGACTCCGGCACTGCTGCGCCGTCCGGCGGCGACGTTCTGAAGGCAGCCGACGGTCAGCCGACCGGTTTGCTGGTCGATGCCGCCATGGACCTGATCGCCCCCCTGTTTCCGCAGCGCGATCCGGATGCCGTCCGCAATGCCTATCGCGCCGGCTTCCGGGTCGAGGCCGCCTATGGCTGGACCGGCATCCATTTCATGAGTGCGCCGTGGTCGGACATTCCGATGCTGGAGGCCATGGCCGAGGCGGGCGAGGCCCCGCTGCGCGTCTACAACAGCATCTCTCCCGATGGGGCCCTGGCCCTGTTCGCCTCGGGTCCGCGCAGTGTCGCCGACGGCCGGGTCATCACCCGGGCGGTCAAATACTATGCCGACGGGGCCCTGGGCTCGCGCGGGGCGGCTCTGTTCGAGCCCTATGCCGACAGCCCGGACTCGACCGGCCTGATGCAGACCAGCGGGGCAGAGATGGTGCCCCTCTATGAGTTGGCCCTGCGATCCGGCATCCAGCTCGCCACCCATGCGATCGGCGACCGCGGCAATCACGAGGTCACCGACTGGTATGCGACGGCCATGCAGGCCGTGCCGCGGGCCGAATGGGGCGTCGCCGATCCGCGCTGGCGCATCGAACACGCCCAGATCCTGCGACCGTCCGACTATGCGGCCTTCCGCGACCTGCCGATCATCGCCTCCATGCAGCCCAGCCACGCCATCGGTGACTTTCACTTCGCCGCCGCCCGGCTGGGCGATGCGCGGCTGGACGGGGCCTACGCCTGGAAGAGCCTGGTCGACATGGGGGTGATCGTGGTCGGTGGCTCCGACGCGCCGGTCGAACGCGGCGATCCGCTGATCGAATTCTACGCCGCCGTGGCCCGCAGGGATCTTGACGGCTTCCAGGGCGGCGACTGGCGACCGCAGGAGGCGGTGTCGCGGGAAACGGCGTTGAAGATGTTCACTCTCTGGCCGGCCCATGCCTCGTTCCGCGAGGCCGAACTGGGCACGATCGAGGTTGGCAAACGCGCCGATTTTTCTGTCTTCGACATCGATTTGATGACGGTGCCGGAGGCTGAAATTCCCCACGGCCGGGCGGTGCTGACCGTGGTCGACGGCGTGGTCGTCTGGTCGCGCGACTGAGCCCGACGGCGATTTCGACGTCGGCACCGTTCGCAGGGCGACAGCCAGTGGCCGACGCGACAGCCGCTCGAGCCGTGCCGCGTGAACGTCCGCGGCGGACCTAGTCGCGTAGTCCGATTGTCCTGCGCATCTGACGCAGGTGCTCGACGATGGGATCATCGTTGCCGGCAAGCGGCGTCTTGGCCTGGGCGGCAAGACCCAGCGCGCGGATGTGAATGCGAAGCGCCTCGCTGTGCCAGGCACCGACGGTCAGCAGACCGTTCACCATGGCCGATATTCCGAGGGCTATCTCGCCTACGGTGTTGAGCTTTCCGGCGGCGGCGACTTCGGCGATCTGGGTGGCCGTGTCGGCCAGTGTCCGGCATTCGGCGAAGAGGACGTCGTCATCCTGGTCCGCGAACGGCAGGATCAGGAGCAATTTCGCGGCCACGAACTCCCGTATTCCTTCGGACATCGCATCGACCCGCTGTTCAGCGCTCGCGATCAATTCGTCGGTCGCGGTTCCGCCGAGCACGTCCAGAAATCTGGCCAGGCGGTTCTCGGGGGTAAAAATGCGGGCCGCGCTCATTTGGGCCTATCCAAACAGGGCGCTGATATCGTCTTGCGACATCGCCCGCGAGGGATCAGCGATCAGGGCAAGGGCATCGGCCCTTCGCTCCCGGGTCCCGTCACTAAGGGGCAAGTTCCGGAATCGACGGTCCGGGCCGCAATATGTGGTTGAGCCGACGAAATCACGGTTGTTGCGCGCGATCCATTTGATGCGATCTAGCAGGATCGCCGGTGCGATGGGCTTCTTGACGACCATGTTGGCCCCGGCGTCGCGGGCCCGGGAGATCGTGTTCAGGGACGTGGTGCCGTTGAGCATGAGGATCGGTGCGGTGTGGTTGGGCTGCTTTGAGTCCGAGCGGATGTAGCGAACCAGCGAAGGTCCATCCTCATCCGGCATTTCGAAATCGATGAGAATGAGGTCGAAACGCTCCGTCGCCACGAAGCCCCGGGCCTCTTCCGCTGACCGGCAAGGTTTGAGTTTGAGCACTCGAAACCCCATCATGATCTGGGAAATCATCTCCAGAGACGTTGGGTTGTCGTCAACAACCAGGATCCTGGCCTTTTGCAGATCAAATTTTGCACTTGTGGAATACATTGCGTGACCATGCAGTCATTCTGGGCTGTCGTTCAGGTTCCGAATTTTCGCATCAGGGCGTCTGCGGCAGTTTGATCCAGTCCCTGGCCGGTCAGGGCCGGCCCGTTGAGCAGCGGGTCTTTCTGCGTTACGGGCCTGGCGGCCTCGGTCACCATCGCCGCCAGTTTCGACAGGCGCTGGCCGGTAATATCCTGGAATGCGCACGCCTCCAGAATCTCCGACAGTCGCGCCTCCAGCACGTCCCGGGGTAGTCGACCGCCTTCGCGCGCTGCGCCGAGCTCTTTCAGCGCCGCTTCTGCCGCCGTCAGGATCACGTCGACGGCGTCCTCGACCTCCCGACGGATGGTCAGGATGATTTCATGGGATTCGGCATCAGACATTTCAGAGTTCCCCAAGCACGGCCGTCAGCTTTTGCTTCAGAACCGAGAGCGTGAATGGCTTGATGATGTAGTTGTTCACACCGGCCTGACGGGCGGCGATGACGTTTTCCGTCTTGGTTTCGGCGGTGACCATGACGAACGGAATCGCCTTGGTCCGGGCGTCGGCGCGCACGGCCGTCAGCAATTCGTAGCCGGTCATCGGGGCCATGTTCCAGTCGGACAGGATCAGGCCGTAGTCATTGGTCCGGATCTTCTCCAGGGCCGTGGGCCCGTCGAGGGCCTCGTCAATGTTCTTGAATCCAAGCTGCTCCAGCAGGCTTCGGACAATGCGGATCATGGTCTTGTAGTCATCGACTACGAGAACGGACATGGATTTATCGACGGCCATTCGGGCTCCAGCTCATATAGTTTTGTCGAACTCTTGGCGCAGTAGATTTACCAGAAGGCTTAACAAAAAGTGCCCGCGAAATCAGAACGGGTTGAGTACAAAATGTACCTGGAGTCTATAAGGTTAGCAGGCAGGTTTATGGCATTGAGTGTCGCGACCATGTCTTTAGGTGATATTGATGATGAACGCGGCGCAAAAAACATATCAAATCTGATGATCAGCAAAACAAACAGGGGCCTCTGCTTATTTTTAACTGCCGGTTAACCGTACGGACCTTTATTCGACCACGCCAACTCGACTTGGCAGCCCGGGCGTGGGAGTGACCGTTGGACGATCTGATTACGGACTTTGTCGCGGAGACCCGTGAGGGCCTTGAGGCGCTCGACAGCGAACTTGTTCGCTTTGAACAGTCGCCTGACGATCCGGCGACGCTGGGCGGCATCTTTCGCCTGATTCACACGATCAAGGGCACCTGCGGCTTCCTGGGCCTGATGCGGCTGCAAACCGTCGCTCACGCCGCCGAGAACGTGCTGGGGGCGTTCCGCGACAACATTCTTCCGGTCACGCCCGTGGCGGTTACGGCAGTCCTGGACACCGTCGATCTGATCCGGGGGCTGACCGATGCCCTGGCGGCCACGGGCACGGAACCTGAGGGCGACGACTCCGTCCTCATCGGACGACTCGAGGCCCTGCTGGCCGAGGACGTCGCCCCGACTATGGAAGCCGAACCCGACGTCACGACATCCGCGACCACCGGCGATCCCGCGAGAGTCGACAGCCGCAAGCTGATTGAACAACTGGGGGGCGACGCGACCCTGGATGCGGCGACGGAAACGGCGCTGGTCCACCTGCAGACTGAGGGTCCGCTCGCGGCCCTGATTCACGGCACCGATCCTGACCGACTTCAGGCGGCCGTGCGCGACAGCCTCAGCGCCCAGGCGAGAAAGCAGACGGCGGGCGACGCCTTCAGCCGCGCGCTGTCGGAGCTCGCCGATCAGCCCGTGACCCCTGCGATGGTTCACGACGCCTTTCGTGCGGTCGCGCGCGCCTTGGCCGAACTCGACATCGAGGACGCCGCCATTGAGCAACTGGCCGCACTGATTCAGATGCCGGAAGAACCGGTCGTGATTATGGAAGAACAGGAACCTGAACCGTTGCCCGTGTCGGAACCCGCGCCCGCGCCCACGATTGCGGCCCCGGTCGTGCCTCCCGCAGCGGCTGCGCCGACACCACGAGCGGAAGGTGAGCCGTCCGGGCCGGCGCAAACCATCCGGGTCAGCGTGGATGCGCTCGAACATCTGATGACCGTGGTCAGTGAGCTTGTCCTGATCCGGAATCAGCTGATCCAGACCCTGCGACTGGAGCCGGAAAGCGCCTTCGCGGCGCCCCTGAACCGGCTGAACCAGGTGACCAGCGAGCTGCAGGAAGGCGTGATGACCACGCGCATGCAGCCGATCAGCGGGGCCTGGGCCAAACTGCCGCGGCTGGTGCGCGACCTGTCACAGGATCTGGGCAAGAGCATCGACCTGGTCATGCTGGGCCAGGACACGGAGCTGGACCGTCAGGTTCTGGAACTGATCAAGGATCCGCTGACCCACATGATCCGCAACGCCGCGGATCACGGTCTGGAAACGCCGTCGGAGCGGCTGGCCGCCGGCAAGGCCGAAACCGGACGGATCACCCTTCAGGCGCGCCACGAGGGCGGGGCCATCGTCATCGAAGTGTCTGACGACGGGCGCGGTCTGCCGGCCGATCGCCTGCGGGCCAAGGCCCTGGCCTCGGGAATTGTCACCCCGAGCCAGGCCGAGCAGATGACGGACATTGAGGCGCGGCAACTGATCTTCCTGCCCGGCCTGTCGACGGCGTCGGAGGTCACTTCGGTCTCGGGGCGCGGCGTCGGCATGGACGTGGTCCGGACCAATATCGAGAAGATCGGCGGGGCCATTGAGCTGGCCTCGGTCGAGGGGGGCGGGACCTGTTTCACCATCCGCATTCCCCTGACCCTGACCATTGTTTCGGCCCTGATCGTCGAATGTTGCGGCGAACGGTTCGCCATGCCCCAGTCCAGCCTGGTTGAACTGGTCAGTGCCAGCGACGGCTCCGGCCGGACCATCGAATACATCGACGGTGTCGCTGTGCTCCGCCTGCGCGACCGGCTGCTGCCCCTGATCTCATTGCAGGATCTGCTGCAGCTGGATCCGATCGGAGATCCGCCGGCCGAGACCTGTATCATCGTGGCGCGGGTCGGCTCCTTTGCGTTCGGTGTCATCGTCGACCGGGTGTTCGACACCGAGGAAATCGTTGTCAAACCGGTCGCCACCGTGTTGCGGCACCTCAAACTCTACTCCGGCGCGACCATTCTCGGTGATGGTTCGGTCATCCTGATCCTCGACCTCAAGGGCGTCTCGGTCGAGAGCGGCGCCAATCAGGTTGCAGGCAGCATCCAGGAGGATACCGAGGCTGTCGCCAAGGCTGAGAGCCTGTCCGCCATCCTGGTGTTCCGTGCCGCCAACGACAGCCTGAAGGCGGCCCCCCTGGCCAATGTTTCACGCATCGAGGAACTCGGTGCCGAGCAGATCGAATGGATCGACGGCCGTACCGTGATCCAGTATCGCGGCAAGCTGATGCCCATCATCGGTTCCGACGCCGGACCCGCGACGGCATGGGAAGGCGGCGAGCGCAGACCGCTTCTGGTCTTCTCCCGCGATGACCGTACGGTCGGACTGCTGGTCAACGAGATCGTCGATATCGTCGAAAGCGCCGTCACTACGGACATGCCCGCGGCGGGTGCTGGGGCCCTGGGTGGTCTCATCATCGGCGGCGCAGCCACCGAACTGATCGATGTCAGCTATTACTGGCGTCAGGCGCTACAGGAGCCCGAATCGACCGCTTCGACCCCCGCCGTCGAGCCGGCAAGAGCGGCTCCGATCACCGCGCCCCGCTTCACTGAAGCCACGCCGCCGAACAGTCGCCGCCTGTTGCTGGTTGACCAGAGTCCATTTTCCCAGCTGCTGCTTCAGCCCCTGCTGGCCCAGGCCGGCTATGAGGTCACGGTGGCCGCCGATCCGACCGCAGCGCTCGAGCTCTATGACGCGGGTGAGCATTTCCATCTGATCATGGCCGACACGTCGGACCCGGCTGAGGCCAAGGATTTTGCAGTGGCCTTCGGCCGTGCGGCAAGCTGGCACAAGACCCCACTTCTCAGCCTCGCATTCCACGGCTCCGCCACCCAGCCCCCCGGGAACAATCTGGATCGGAAAACTGTGCTGGATGCGGTGTCCCATGCCCTGGCCGAAATGGAGCAGGCGGCATGACCGACCGAGCCGAAAGTGTGCTGGTTGCCACGGACTCCACGGCGGGCCTGGTCTCGGTTGTGGTCGGCGGACAGATGTTCGGGGTTCCCGTCCTCTGCGTTCAGGACGTCATCGCCCAGACTGTAATCAACCGGGTTCCCTTGAGCCCGCCCGAAGTCGCCGGGTCACTCAATCTCCGCGGACGCATCGTCACCGCCATCGACATGCGGTGCCGGCTGAGGATGTCGCCGAGAGAACCCGACGTTGGCTTCATGAATGTGATCGTTGAGCATAACGGCGAGCTCTACGCCCTTCTGGTTGACGATGTTGGCGACGTTCTGTGGCTTGAGCCCACGGAATACGAGGCCGGCCCTGTCACCTTGTCGCCGCACTGGCGAGCCGTCTGCAGCGGCCTCTATCGTCTGCAAGGCGAGCTGCTGCTGGTTCTCAATATTGAACAGGTTCTCACCCTGTCAGGAACAACGAGCCTGGCCGCCTGACCTTCACCTTCATCCCCGAAACGCTGCCGACGTCTGTCGAGAGCCCTCCAAAGGAAACACAATGCCCACCGCCACCAACACAGCCCTGAAAGTCGATTCGACCGAGAATTTTGAAGCCTTGCTTGAGGACTACCGCGGTCAGGTCGAAGCCCTCCGCATTTCGCTGGCGGTGATCGAGTTCGGTCTCGACGGGATCATCCAGGACGCCAACGACAATTTCCTGAACGCCGTCGGCTACACCCTGGCCGAGGTTCGCGGCCAGCATCATTCGATCTTCATGGACCCCTCTGTACGCCAGAGCCCGGAGTACCGGATGTTCTGGGAGAAGCTGGGTCGGGGCGAGTTTGAATCCGGCCAGTTCCGGCGCGTCGCCAAGGGCGGTCGCGAGATCTGGATCCAGGCCAGCTACAACCCGATCATGGACACCCAGGGCAAGCCCATGAAGGTGGTCAAATACGCCTCCGACATCACCGCCGAGAAGCTGGCCACGGCCAACTATGAGGGCCAGCTGGCCGCCATCGGCAAGTCCCAGGCGGTGATCGAGTTCGGCCTCGACGGGATCATTGTGGACGCCAACGACAATTTCCTGAATGCGCTCGGCTACACCCTGTCCGAGGTGCGCGGTCAGCATCACTCGATGTTCGTGGACCCTTCGGAGCGCCAGAGCCCCCAGTACCGGATGTTCTGGGAGAAGCTGGGGCGGGGCGAGTATGATGCCGGCCAGTACAAGCGCATCACCAAGACCGGCGGCGAGATCTGGATCCAGGCCAGCTACAATCCGATCATGGACATGAACGGCAAGCCGATGAAGGTGGTCAAATATGCCACCGACATAACGGCGGAGAAGCTGGCCACGGCCAACTATGAGGGCCAGCTGGCCGCCATCAGCAAGTCCCAGGCCGTGATCGAGTTCAGTCTCGACGGCAAGATTGTTGAGGCCAATCCCAATTTCCTGAATGCCCTCGGCTATACGATGGAGGAGATCCGCGGTCAGCATCACTCAATGTTCGTCGACCCATCCGAACGCCAGAGCCCGGAGTACCGGATGTTCTGGGAGAAGCTGGGCCGCGGCGAGTTCGACACGGGCCAGTACAAGCGGGTCGGCAAGGGTGGTCGCGAGATCTGGATCCAGGCCAGCTACAACCCGATCATGGACATGAACGGCAAACCGATGAAGGTGGTCAAATACGCCTCCGACGTCACGGTCCAGCGCAAGATTGCCGAGCGGGTCAAGGAGATCTCCAACATCGTCTCCTCGGCCTCTTCCGAGATGCGCGCCACGGCAGAATCCATGGCCCGGACCGCCGAGGAAGCGACCATCCAGGCCGGTGCCGTCGCCAATGCGGCCCAGGTCGCCTCCAGCAACGTCCAGACCGTCTCGGCCGCCGGTGAGGAGCTGTCGGCTTCGATCTCAGAAATCGCGCGTCAGGTCGCTGAATCCACCAACATCACCCAGCGCGCCGTGCATGAGACGGATACGACCAAGGTCGCCATCCAGACCCTGGCCGAGGCCGCCCAGAAGATCGGCAATGTGGTCACCCTGATCAACAACATCGCCGGCCAGACCAAGCTGCTGGCCCTGAATGCCACCATCGAGGCGGCCCGGGCCGGTGACGCCGGCAAGGGCTTCGCGGTGGTCGCGTCGGAAGTGAAGAGTCTGAGTGACCAGACGGCCAAGGCCACCCATGAGATTTCCTCGGAGGTCTCGGCCATGCAGGCCGCAACCACGACCTCGGTGTCCGCCATCCAGGGCATCGCCGACACCATCGGCAAGGTCGCCGAGATCGCGGCCGCGATCGCCAGTGCGGTCGAGGAACAGTCCGCCGCCACGGGCGAAATCTCGGCCAATGTGACCGAAGCCGCGGCCAGCACCCAGGAGGTGTCGGCCAATATCCAGGGCCTCAACGAAGGGGTGGCCCAGACCAGCGCCGCCTCGGCAGAGCTGCTGCAGGCCTCGGGTGAACTGGCCCACCAGGCCGAGGCACTCAGCGGCGAGATGGACGGCCTGCTCGGCTAGGGCCAGGCAGACCACAGTAGTGTGGGCAAGGGCCCGCGGGGAAACCCGCGGGCCCTTGTTGCATCCGGATGGGGTCGCCTCGCGGCGGGACGGCCCGGCTGCCGGGCTGGCCCGGTCATCGTCATGTCCGAACTGCCTCTCCGGCCTGCCCGGGCCAGCATCCCGTACAAGGGATTCAGATGCGAATTGGTCGGCCGGCGCACCCCAAAGCCATGCGTGCGGGGGCCCCTCGCCCGCCAGGATGCGGCAACGGTACCAGGACGGGTCCCGGTCGGGTCCCGCGGCGCAGTGGCTGGCGGTCCGTCTGCACAGCGTCAGGCCAACTCAAGCGCCTATGAAGGAGGCCCGTGGGGTTCCCCACGGGCCTTCAATCCGATTGACCGACGACCACCACCCAGGCCGCCGTTTTCCGATCCGGCCGTCAGGCGACCCTGGCCACCCCGACTTGCGACCGGCGATAGAGGCCGCGCATCCCGGTGACCGGTTCAATCGTCTGACTGAGACCCATCACCGTTTCGGCGCTGCCCAGAAACAGTGAGCCGTCGTTGGCCATGGCCCGGTGCAGCTGTTCGAGAATCTGCCGTTTGTGATCGACGTCGAAATAGATCAGCACATTGCGGCAGAAGATCACGTCAAGCACGCCCATGCCGGTGGTGCCCTTGAGCAGATTGTGCGACCGGAACTGCACCATCTGCTGCAGTACGGGCGACACCTGCCAGCCTGTGCCCTGGGGCTTGAACCAGCGCGCCAGGCGCTCGGGCGACAGGCCGCGTTTGACCTCGAACTCATTGTAGATTCCGGACCGGGCCTTGGTCAGCACCGGCTCGGACATGTCGGTGGCGATGATCTCGATTTTCCAGCCCGCCAGTCGCGCGCCCATCTCCTGCAGGATCATGGCGATCGAATAGGGCTCCTGACCGCTGGAACAGGCGGCGCACCAGATTCTGAGGCTGCGGGTGTTCTGACGGGCCGCGATCAGGGTCGGCAGGACGCTCGTGGTCAGCTGCTCGAATGGTGTTCCGTCCCGGAAGAAATAGGACTCATGGGTGGCCATGGCGTCGATGCAGCGCTGGATCAGCGCCTCCGGGGCACCCGACCGCAGGCGTGCCAGCAGTTCGGGAACCCCCGCCAGTTTTTCGGCCCGGGCCACCGGCTCGAGCCGGCCGGAGACCAGATAGGCCTTGGCCGGTGTCAGGACCAGGCCTGAGCGCTCCCGCGCCAGCCGGCAGAAATTATCGTAGTCGGGGTCGGTCATGCAGCGGTTCCTGTGGCGCGTCGGATCCACGGGCCAATATCGTTCAAGGGAAGAATACTCTCGGCCAGACCGGTGGCTGCCGCGGCCCCGGGCATGCCCCACACCACGCTGGACGCCTCGTCCTGGACGATGAACCGTCCGCCGGCGCGCGCCACGGCTTCGCAGCCCTTGGCTCCGTCATGGCCCATGCCGGTCAGCATCGTCGCCAGCAGGCCGGTGCCGAAGACCTGGGCCGCGGTACGCAGCATCGGATCGACCGCGGGTCGGCAGAAACTCTCGGGCGGCTCCTGGTTGAGCCGCAGGATCGGCAGGGCCCCCTGCCGGTCCACCACCATATGCCAGCCCCCCGGCGCGACATAGCAATGCCCGCCCAGGATCGGCTCGCCGTCCCTGGCCTCGGCGCAGGGCCGGTCACCGGCCCGGCTCAGCTGCTCGGCCAGAAGGGCGGTGAAGGTCGCGGGCATGTGCTGGGTCAGCAGAATGGGTTGCTGGACGGCACCGCGGAGGGATTCGAACAGTTTCAACAGGGCCGGTGGGCCGCCGGTCGAGGCACCGATGGCGAGGGCCGTTGTCTTGCCGCGGACCGGGCGCGGACCGACCGGCGGGACCGGCGTGGGCCGGGGCGGGGCAGCTGATGGCGGAACCGCCGCCCGCCTGCGGACAACAGCCTTGATCTTGGCGACCAGTTCCCGCTTGAATTCCTCGGCGCTGCCCAGGCCGGACTCCGGCTTGGCGACATAGTCAGACGCCCCCAGATTCAGCGCCTTGAAGCTGATTTCGGCGTTTCGACGGGTCAGGGTCGAGGCCATGATGACCCGGACGCCCGGGTGTCGGACCATGATTTCCTGCAGCGTGGTCAACCCGTCCATCACCGGCATTTCGATATCGAGCACCACCAGATCGATCGCGGTGCGCGCCAGCTGGGCGAGGGCCAGCTCGCCATGGGCCGCCGTTGCGACAACGGCAATGCCCGGTTCGGCTTCGAGGTGGCGCGAAATCAGGCCCCGGACGACGGCCGAGTCATCGACCACCATCACCCGGATCGACGGCAGTTCCGCAATGGCAGCGGACGAAGAAATCATTGGACCGGTACTCTTTCACGTCTGGACGGCTCCCGAGCGAACCTGAGCTGTGACCGGAAGCGGCCCTCCGGGCGGCTCCCATGGCCAGGGCAACGGGGCCGCCTGAGATCTGCAATCGATCTCCCAGTTTAAGCATCGTTTCGGTTAACGATGAGAAAATTGAAAACTAAAATGGGTTCGCAGGATATGTTATCTACACGACTTATGAAAATATACCTGACGGCTAATTTCTTAGACCCAAAAATTCTTATTTCTACTTTCTATACTTGAATTCGAACGAGCCGGAGCTAGGCTGGGGCCGTTAAGTCGTGGAAGGAAAAGTTGATTGCCGAGTGGCCTGTTCACAATGGCGAGCAAGCGCACGGCCGCCTCAGTGCTACGCAACGGCCCTGCCTATCTGGTCGCCTTTGTTGCGGCGATCGCCTGTTTGGCCGCGGAGCGCGCCGTCGAACCGATGTTCGTGGAGCGAAGTGCCTTCTTGATGGTCATGCCTGCGCTGCTGATCGGCGCGGTGCTGGGCGGGGTTGGGCCTGCCTTGCTCGTCGTTGTTCTGGGGCTGATCGGGAACCAGATTCTGACGAACGGCTCCCTGACCACCAATCCGGCCAATCTGATCAGCGCGATCACCTTCTCCCTGCTTGGCGTTTTCTGCGGTCTTGCCAGCGACGCCCTGCGGCGGGGCCGCAGCGAGCAGCGTGAGTCGGTCGAAGGGTTGAGGGCGCTGCTCGACGCTGTGCCCGACGCCATGTTCCAGTTTGACGCCCGGGGCGTGATCCGGTCTTTCAGCGCCTCCGCCGTCCGGATGTTCGGCTGGTCTGCCGAGGACATCACCGGACGCCCCGTCTGGGACCTTTTTCCGGAGTCGTCGCACGCCCCGATCCGGGATTGTCTGGAAGCGGTGGAAACGAACGCCGGGTACGACGGCTTCGGCGGTACGCGCCTGCTGCTGGGCCAGCGACACGACGGGACCGGATTTCAGATGGAGCTTTCGGTCTGCCGGAACGGCTCGACCACCGTCAGGCTGTTTACCGGTTTTGCGCGCGATCTGACGGACCGAATGGTCGAGCAGGAGCGGATTCGGGCGTTGGAAGCCGAGCTGATGCATATGGCGCGGCTCACCGCCATGGGTCAGATGACGACCACCCTGGCCCATGAACTGAACCAACCCCTCGCGGCGGCGACCAACTTCATGATGGCGTCCGAGCGACTTTTGTCCCGGCCGTCACCGGACATTCCGATGATCGTCGAGGCGCTGCGGAGTGGCGTCGAACAGACGATGCGGGCCGGCGACATCATCCGCCGCCTGCGGGTTTTCATCACCAAACGCGAGCCGCACCGGTCGCTGGAGGACATTGCCGAGGTGCTGCGGGAAGCCGCAGCCCTGGCCATGGCGGGCAGCTACGACATTGATCTGCGGTGGGAGGTTGAGCCTCGCCTGGACCCGGTTCTGATCGACCGGATCCAGATTCAGCAGGTTGTCGTCAACCTCGTCCGCAACGCCCGGGAGGCCATGGCCGGAGCGGCGGATCGACGACTCGTCATTGGCCTCCGCCGTGAAGGACCCCTGATCGTTGTTTCCGTCTCCGATTCCGGCCCGGGCGTCGAGCCGGCGATCGCTTCGCACCTGCTTGACGCGTTCGTCACCAGCAAACCTCATGGACTCGGCGTCGGTCTGTCGATTTCCCGCAACATCGTCGAATCCCACGGCGGTGGGCTCTGGCTCGACCCCTCCGAAGGGCCGGGTGCGACCTTCCGATTCACGTTGGCGGCGACTGCCGAGGAGGCCGTTTTTGAGGCCGCATGATCCCGTCGTCTATGTCATCGACGATGACGAACCGATGCGTCGGTCCCTGGTGCTCCTGTTGAGCAGTGCCGGATACCGCGTTCAGACCTATGAAGGCCCCGCCGCCTTTCTGGACGGCGCGTCGGTGCTCGAGCCCGGCTGCGTCGTCACCGACATGCGCATGCCGCAGATGAGCGGGCTGGAACTGATGTCGGAACTTCGGGCGAAGGGGATCCCCATGCCGGTCATTCTGATCACCGGTCATGGCGACGTGGCGTTGGCCGTCGAGGCCATGAAGCGCGGTGCGGTCGACTTCCTCGAGAAGCCCTTTGAGCCGGCGACCCTGATTGCGGCCATTCAGAAAACCATCGACAACGCCCGGGTCCGGTTCGACCTGCTGGCGGACAACCGTACCGCCCGGGCCGCCCTCCTGACCCTTTCGTCGCGGGAAAAGGACGTTCTGCGCGGACTCGTGGCGGGTCACACCAACAAGATGATCGCCCGGGAGCTCGGCATCAGCGATCGCACCGTCGAGGAATACCGGGCCAAGGTGAAGTCCAAGCTGGGCGTCACCTCACTCTCGGCCCTGCTCACTTTCGTTCTGAAAGCAGAAAGTTGACCCTGGGGAACCCCGGTATCAACCGGGGGCGACCGCACGCGAATCGCCGCTACCATCGGGTGCGTTCGTAGATGCAGAGGGTGGTCAGTTTCATGTCCTTCCACATTCCGACCGGCTGCCAGATCCGGGCCGCCCGTGCCCTGTGCCGGGTCGAACAGGCAGAACTGGCCGCGGCGGCCGACCTGAGCATTCAGACGATCAAGCGGCTCGAGGGCTTCCGGGGACCGGTCGATGCGACCACCCGGACTGTCGTCGCCCTGATGACGGCGTTTCGTTCCTTCGGCATCGTCTTTGACCTGGAAGTCGGAACGGGACCGGGCCTCCGCTTTCTGGACGAGGCGGCATCAGACGCAAGGGGCACCGGGCGGAACGCCCATCGGTCCAGCGGGAGCGGCAACACGCTTCGTGCTGCCTGAGCGGCTCCCGGCAAACGTGCCTGACGTCAGGTTGCGGCGGCCGGCGGTCGCCCCGGTCCTGGGGAACCGATCGGTTCCGGCAATCCCCCACCCGGGCCGGCCACGGGCACCAGCGGTGTGGAGACTGGAGCGGCCGGCGGGAATCGAACCCGCGACATTCAGCTTGGGAAGCTGACGTTCTACCTCTGAACTACGGCCGCACGGGCCCGGAACCGGATCGGTGCCGGGCGCTCGTCGGTCTAGCCTGCACGGTGACGGATGTGAAGCGCTTGTGCGTGATGTGGCCGCGGTCCGGTCCTGCCGCCCCCTAGAACCAGGCCTTCAGCCCCAGGACCGCCCGGACCGCGTCCACGTCCTCGCCGCGCGCCCGGGCAAAATCCCCGGTGGCCCCGAGCCGGCGGGTCCATTCGACCCCGATGTAGGGGGCCAGTTCCCTGCGGATCTCATAGCGCAGGCGCAGTCCCGCCTCGATCGTTCCCAGGCCGGCCCCGATGCCCAGTTCGGGGATGTCCCGGGCCGCCAGGTCGATCTCGAAGCGCGGCTGCAGGATCAGCCGCTGGGTCAGTCTCTGGTCATATTCCGCCTCGACCCGCGCGGTCAGATCACCTTCGGTCGACAGAAAGGCGGCGGCGTCGACTTCCCACCAGTGCGGGGCCAGGCCCTGCAGTCCAAACACCAGGTGGGTGGTGTCTTCGCCATCCGGACGGATGTCGTGTCGCACCCCTGCCTGCACGTCCCAGAAGGGGGTGACGGCACGGCTGTAGAGGGCCTGGATCTCGGCCGCCTCCAGGCCATCGGAGACATCGCCTTCGCCCTCAGACTTCCACCAGAAGCGATTGATGTCGCCGCCGGTCCATCCCTGAACGTCCCAGAGCCAGGCCGCCTCGCCGTCCGCGACATGCGCTTCCAGCCGGTCGATGATGACGACGGTGGTGCGGATGTCGCCGTTCTCGGCGATCAGGGTCCGGCGGGACTCCGCCATGGCCTCGGCCCCGAAGATCAGATCGGCGGCATGTGTCGGGGCACCCAGCGCCGCCGCCGGGACCGGGTCCTCGGGCGGGCGGCCGGGCGTGTCGGCGCTGGTCGGCACATCCGGCGGCATCGCCATGCCGCCCATGTCGTGACCCGCGTGGGGATCGGCCGCTTCAGGGGTCATGGTCGCCATGTCGTGACCGGCATGCGGATCCGCGACCTGTGGCTCGCCCGGCATGGCGTGCCCGGCGTGGGGGTCGACCGCTGCCGCCTCGGCCGGCATGGCATGGCCGGCATGAGGGTCCGGGGCCGGAGCGGGGGCCGCCGTCGCCGGACGGGGCACGGGGCGCGGAGCCGGAGCGGGGCGTGCCGCCGGCGGGGTCGCCCGGGGTGCGGGAGTGGGGGCCCGTCGGGGAGCCGGAGCCGGAGCCGGACGGGCCGCGGGCGGCCGGGCATGACCGGCGTGCGGGTTCTGGGCGGCGGCGGGCGCGGCGGCGAGGACCAGCGGGGCCAGGGCGATGACGAGACGGTTCATGACGCGGCTCCGTCCATCGGCCGGACGGTGACGACATTGAACATCCCGGAATGCATGTGCATCAGCAGATGGCAGTGGAAGGCCCAGTCCCCCGGGGCGTCGGCGGTCAGGTCGAAGGTGACCTTGCCGCCGGGCGCGACATTGACCGTGTGCTTCAGCGGCTGGTGACCCGCCGGACCGCCGGTGACCAGCTCGAAGAAATGGCCGTGCAGATGGATCGGGTGGGCCATCATCGTGTCATTGACCAGGGTGACCCGCACCCGCTCGTCGCGCTCGAAGCGGATCGGTTCGACCAGTTCCGAGAATTTGCGCCCGTCGAAGCCCCACATGAACCGCTCCATATTGCCGGTCAGGTGGATTTCCATGGTCCGACTGGGCGGGCGCCGGTCCTTGTTGGGGGTCAGAGCGACCAGGTCGGTATAGACCAGCACCCGGTGATCGACGTCCTTCAGCCCCGTCGGGCGTTCGCCGAGACGGTTGGTCGGGGACATATTGACCATGTCGACGCCGACGCCGACGGCCATGTCGGGCGGAGCGTTGTCCGGATCGCGCATGTTCATGCCGGCCATGTCATGCGCCGCACCCGGGGCGGAGGTGCCGTGATCCATGCCCGCCATGGCCCCATGGTCCATGCCGGACATCCCGCCCATGCCCATGTCGGCCATGGTCAGATTGGGCACCGCGCGCAGCGGCGGGACCGCGGCGGTCATGCCCATCCGCGGGGCCAGGGTGGCGCGGCCCATGCCGGAGCGATCGATCGCCTCCGAGACGATGGTGTAGGCGCGATCCTCGGTCGGACGGACGATGACGTCATAGGTCTCGGCCACCGAGATCTGGAATTCGTCGGTCTCGACCGGCCGCACATTCTCGCCGTCCGCCTGCACCACCGTCATCGCCAGTCCGGGAATGCGGACGTTGAAGATCGACATGGCCGAGGCGTTGATGATGCGCAGCCGCACCCGCTCGCCGGGCCGGAACAGGCCGGTCCAGTTCTCCTGCGGGCCGTGGCCGTTGATCAGATAGGTATAGGTCGTGCCGTTGACGTCGAGGATGTCGCGCGGGTCCATCCGCATCCCGCCCCACATCCGGCGTTCCTCCAGACTCATCCGGTCGCT